>ERZ1089241.27-NODE-27-length-27331-cov-12.491861_pt1 | contig 27331 bp, 24 predicted proteins | sample MGYA00383548_ERZ1089241 | MGnify/ENA primary metagenome ERZ1089241 (study PRJEB34543, sample SAMEA5968658) | marine metagenome | biome: water | collected 2014-06-21 | depth 0 m | study: Ocean Sampling Day (OSD) data from North Adriatic Sea | reverse complement strand
ATACGACTCAACTCATCTCAGAGCGTGCGTTCAATACGCCGATTTTCATCAATGTCAGCTCACGCCTGATTAGCGAATCAAACCGATTCTTTCAACAGATCACTACCACACTCGAGCAACTCAAAAACACTGACACAAGGGTGCATCTTGAACTCACAGAAGAATCAGCAGGACCAAGCTTTGCGAAACGTGTACAACTCCTAAAACGATTATGCACTCAAATCGTCATGGATGATTTTGGTTCCCTCTCATCGAATATTGATCGGTTAATGCAGATCCAACCCCATGCAGTCAAAATCGATCGCTTACTTCTTGAAACATTATCACCAAATCATCCAAATCAAGGCCTCTACCCGGCCTTGATTGATCTCTTCAACACTCTGCAAATCGAAATCATTGCAGAGGGAATCGAAACGGAAACACAGTATTTGTGGCTTAAAAATCATGGGGTCATCAGAGGGCAAGGGTACTATCTCGAGCCCCCTCGTATTCAAGCCGTTGTCTGACGCCTAGCTGCAAGGACCGTTTCAAACAAATCTTCTCGTCTGACAAGAAAATGAAGTCTGTGATGTGCCCCCATTGCGCCCCATAAAAGTAGTCGGTCGCCCTCTTCCAACTGGAGCCCATCACCCGGAAAAGGCACCAAGTCTCCATTCAGACGAATCAGTAGAAGACAAATCAGCGGCATACTCGGATGATCAAGACCTGGATCAACGAGCAAATCGCCGAGCTTTGGAGCCATCGCAGTGTGCAAGAATGGAAGAACCCCGGGCGCTTCATCGTGATCTAAAGTCAGATCAAAGTGGGCTAACTCAGGCCTCTCTGCTCCTAAACGAACATGAAGTTTTTTGATAATCCCATCGACCAACGCCTCCGGCATGATTTCGAGTTGACCTAAAAATTGATGCAACAATGGCGTTGTGATTCGTGCATACATCTCTTGCGCAATAATCCGACCCTCACGCAAGACAAAATTAAAATGACCTTGGCCAAATACTGGTTCGCTGGTTGGTTTGTTTCTGCGTGCCACTGTAACTAATTTTGGATTTTCTGATTGAGCGGTTAGAAGAATCGATAAGTTGTCACCGTCATCATTGGTTCCAGCGACGATGCCAACTGCTTCATGAATTCGCGCTTCACGTAGGGTTTGCGCTTCAGTTCCGACACCTTGAACCCAAAACCAATCGCTTTCGCTCTCGGGTGCTGTTGAACTCACAAGGCAGAATGGAATCTGTTCCCTAACAAAAGCTTCAACCATCGTTTCAGCCATTCGGCCTGTCGCACAAATGATCCAGTGGCCTGAGGTTGGAATATCAACCACATCGATTTGATTGAGATCTGGATCGACTAATTCGTGATAGAGCGCAAACGCGTTTGGCTTGCGAATCAATTGAGTCACACTCCGGGCCGCAACTCGGAATGGGTCGATCACAACTTCAGTGTCAAAGCTTCTTAAATTACGCGTATTCGCATCAGTTGCTGAACGCGCATAGACAGGCACTCGAGGAGCTAAGATTCGCGTGTTGGTTGCCACTGTCAGATTGACTTGGTCTTGATCGGTTAACGCAAGCACCCCACGGCATAATGCGCGTTGAACACCCGCATCAACAAGTGTTTGAGGCTCGGCAACATCACCAACCAGAATATCAAGCTCGTAACTTAAGTCAGAGAGTCTTGCAGCATCTGCTCTCGTGACATCTGAATCAATCATCACGCACCGGATCCCAGATTGATCCAGGAAGCGGATCAACTGACTACCAGCACCCCCAAAACCACACACAATCCAATAAGGGTATTTAATGCCATGAATTCGAGACACTGAGCGTTGATACGAACGTAAACGACGAAATGCGGGATCAGACAGTACCGCCAACACTGAACCGATCGAGTAAAGCCAAGCAATCACCGTCGAATACATCACAAACAACATCCACAACTTTTGGCTTGGAGTGAATGGATATGGAATTTCCCCGAATCCGATCGTGGTTGCCGTGTAGCTCACCAGATAAAAAGCATCGAGAAATGAAAGGTGATAAACCAGACCGTCTGGTGTTACCCCAGGAATCAAAACGAGACCCAAAACGCTGATCGAATAAGTGACAACCAGGGTAATCAGGGGCGTCCGCAGTTCGAGCAACAATAACCACATTGCTGCTCCACGGATCCGTGACCGGCCTCGAGTGTTGGAGTTCATTAACGTTTTAATTGAATTGTCTCAGCAATTAACAACACAACGCTTGTGACATTGGCAAGCATCGCACCGCCAGCGAGTGAAACAACACTCGCCATCACCCCCACAGATACTTCACCGGTCACTTGCGTCGCATAACCCCAAATGACAGCAGCTGCGATGAGCTGGAGATCGGCAACTAAACTAGTCGCTAATAACACTGCGCCCAAGTGCGAGCGATCACCGATTTTAAGCACCGTCGCAATCAACGACACCACGAGGGCAAAGAAAAATTCGTAAGGGTTATGGTGATGTGGGTTATCAATGTCGCCGACAAAGAAGCCGAAATTCAAAGTCAATGCGAGGACGATAAAAAAAGCGAACCAGACCCGCTGGGTATTCATAAGCAACTCCAAACGATCGGGGGCTACGCCCCCTTTCGTTTATAGTCACCGATTATGCGACAGGATGCGAGACCGAGTTGAGTTTCGCTTCAGTTTCCGTTGGCAACAAATCTGCGATTGCATCGCGTTCACTGACCAACTCATCGTTGGTTGCGTCCATTTTACCGCGAGAGAAATCGCTCACATCGATCCCCTGAACGACTTTGTAGTCGCCGCCTTCACAGACAACCGGGTATGAGTAGATCACGCCTGGAGCAATCCCGTAAGAGCCATCTGAAGGAACCGCCATCGATACAACCTTGCCATTGGTTCCAAGGATCCAATCATGCATGTGGTCAATTGCTGCCTGTGCAGCAGATGCAGCAGATGAAGCACCACGTGCCTCAATAATCGCAGCACCGCGCTTCGCAACTGTTGGAATGTAATCATTCTCATACCAAGCTCGATCGATTTGATCCAATGCTGGCTGTCCTTTCACCGTGGCACGGTGCAAATCTGGATACTGGGTTGGCGAGTGGTTACCCCAGATGTAGGCGTTATCAACGTCCGTTGGCTGAACATCCAAATGGTTCGCTAAAATTCCGACCGCACGGTTGTGGTCAAGACGAGTCATTGCTGTGAACTGACGCGGATCAAGATTTGGCGCATTGCGGCTCGCGATCAAAGCGTTCGTGTTCGCCGGGTTACCGACCACCAATACACGCACGTCTTTCGATGCGTGATCATTTAGCGCTTTACCTTGAACAGAGAAGATTTTTGCATTCTCTTTCAAAAGATCAGCGCGCTCCATGCCAGGCCCACGTGGACGAGCACCGATTAAGAATACGACATTGGCATCCTTAAATCCGTCTTCTGGATTGTCATGCGTTGTGATGCCAGCCACCAATGGGAATGCACAGTCGATCAATTCCATGACAACACCATTTAATGCTGTCATTGCTGGTGGAATTTCCACCAATTGAAGGATCACCGGCTGATCTTTACCTAGCAGCTCTCCTGCTGCAATTTTAAAGAGAATTGTGTAGCTAATCGCACCGGCAGCACCAGTGACAGCAACGCGTACAGGTTGTTTCATTCCTTGCTCCTTGTCGGGGAATCGGAGTTCAAACGTAATGCCATCCATTGTCCGATGGCCCGAAGTTGTTCAGGCACCACGCTATGCTGCATGGCAAACGCCTGAAACGTAACCGGATAACCAAGCACTGATAACGAATCGCGCGCTTGTTCTCCAAGTACATAAGGGACCACGGGATCCAATGTCCCGTGGTGAATTTCGATAGGTAATGTCTCTGGCTCACGGCCTGGAGACAATGTTGGATCTTGATCACCAACCCAGTAAGTGGATAACGCTAGAATTCCTGCAATCGGCTGCTTAGAGCGAACTCCTGCATAAAGCGCAACTGCACCACCCTGGCTGAAACCAACCAAAAGAATTCGATTCGGCTCAATTCCCGCATCGATTTGAGTCTGGATAATCGCGTCAACACGATCTGCTGATTGTGAAATACCATGTACATCGATGGTACGGTCAATATCCATATGCTCGATGTCATACCAAGCAGGCATCACCATACCGCCGTTGACGGTCACTGGAATTTGTGGAGCATGTGGAAAAATAAAGCGAGTCGCTGTGCTCTCAAGACCTAAAAGGGGAAGTGCGGGCTCGAAATCATGACCACTCGCACCAAGTCCATGAAGCCAAATAACGGCACTATCAGCTGGTTGTGTTGGTTCTACGACGACTGCGTCAAACATGAGTCTTCCAATGTATTAAGGAACGCGAAGCCTAATCGCGCTAATCTATGCACGCAATGACACTTTGGCTAAACGCATGATATCGATTTTACGTCTTTTTCTTCTCGCAGTCGCAACATTTTTAGGCGGATTACTTATAACCTTCGTCTCACCTCTGAAGTTATTCTCTCCGACAAAGCACTTGAGTTATCGGCTTGCAGCCGGCATCGCTGGGGTGTGGGCAGACTTTATGCGCTGGCTTTTAACTACTGTTGAGACCGAATATGTCATTACAGGTGACAAACTCGATCCAAAGGGGACCTATCTCATCCTCGCCAACCACCAAAGCTGGATCGACATCATGATGGTGATGATGGTCTTAGGTAAGGGAACAACACTACCCCGCTTCTTTATGAAGTGGGAGCTAGTTTATGTTCCAGTCATCAATATCTGCGCTTGGGCACTCGACTTTCCAATCATGCGTCGCTACACCCAAGAAGATATTAAAGATCGCCCTGAACTCAAAAACCGCGATTTTGATTACGCTCACGATGTACTTTCAAGAAATCCAGAGCAAGCCTGTGTCGTGGTGAATTACGCGGAAGGAACGCGGTTCACACCAGAAAAGCACAAAAAGAATCGCTCTCCGTATAAGCATTTACTCAAGCCAAAAGTTGGCGGACCACAGCTCGCGCTTGACTGTTTACGAGATCGACTCGATGGGATCATCGATATCACGCTTGCATATCCAGGAGCCAAATTGGGTGTGTGGCAATTGTTAGCAGGGCAAGTGCCCAAAGTCATGATTCATGTTGAGAAAATCGAGGTGCCAGAAGGGCTAGAAAAAACCCCGGAGACATTGGCTGAACTCAAAGCATTCCGGGGTTGGATGAACTCAATATGGGCGAAGAAAGACGCCCGTATCGAACAGATGATTAACGGTATACCGGCAAGCGATCACACATCGCCTTAACCTGATCGCGAACGCGCCCTTTCACTGCTTCGTCATCAAGGTTATCCAGAACATCGCAAATGAGATTAGCCAAATCGCGGCAATCGCTTTCAACGAAACCACGCGTTGTCACTGCAGGCGTACCGATACGAATTCCCGAGGTCACAAACGGTGACTGAGGATCATTTGGTACAGCATTTTTGTTCACCGTGATGTGCGAGTCGCCGAGGGCCGCATCAGCCGCTTTACCGGTAATTCCCTGAGCAACCAAGTCGACCAACATCAGGTGGTTATCTGTTCCGCCTGAGACAATTTTGAATCCGCGCTCAATGAAGACTGATGCCATCACTTGCGCATTCTTCACAACTTGCTCTTGATAGGTCTTAAATCCTGGCTCCATGGCTTCTTTAAAGGCGACAGCTTTACCCGCGATCGCGTGCATCAGCGGTCCACCCTGCATTCCTGGGAAAACTGCAGAGTTTAGTTTCTTATGCAAAGTCTCGTCGTCTTGCCCAGACAAAATCAGACCTGAACGCGGTCCACGCAGCGTTTTGTGGGTTGTCGTCGTCACAACATGTGCATGAGGGATTGGGGATGGATAGACACCAGCCGCTACCAGACCTGCAATGTGCGCCATATCGACCAAGAAATACGCACCAACATTGTCTGCGATTTCACGCATCTTGGCCCAATCGACAACACGTGAATACGCAGAGAAACCGCCTAAAATTAATTTCGGCTTATGTTCTTCGGCAAGATCGGAAATTTGGTTGTAGTCCATGTATCCATCGGCATCAATACCGTATTGGACTGCGTTGTAGACCTTGCCTGAAAAGTTAACAGACGCCCCGTGTGTTAAGTGACCGCCATCAGCTAAAGACATACCGAGAACTGTATCACCAGCTTCCATCAACGCGAGATATGCTGCCGCGTTTGCTTGAGATCCGGCATGCGGTTGAACGTTAGCGTAAACAGCACCGAATAGCGCTTTCGCACGATCAATCGCAAGTTGTTCGACAACATCAACGTATTCACAACCGCCGTAGTAACGCTTCCCGGGATATCCTTCAGCATATTTGTTGGTCAGCACTGATCCTTGAGCTTCTAAAACACGAGGACTTGCATAGTTTTCTGATGCTATCAGCTCAATATGATCTTCCTGACGAATAGCCTCTTGAGCCATCGCTTCAGAAAGCGCCTGATCATATTCAGAAATAGTGGAAGTCTTCGCGTACATATTCAGATCCTTCATTGCCAGTCGGGCGAGAGTCGCACATAATAACCGCTCGACTGCCAAGGTGAAATAACGAACTTGGCATGTATCTGAGGGAGAGCGCTTTCAAAGCCGCCGAAGGAGCAACCGACCCGGAAACTCTCAGGCAACAGGACCGCAGATACACATAGGTCGAATCTGGAAAGAAGCATCACGCTCACCGAAGGAGTAAGGGATTTATCCTGAATCTCTCAGGTCAATGACAGATGGGTCATGCGCAACAGCCTGCAAGGAGCATGCATGACAGATCTACACACGCTAGTACTCGAACAATTCCACGCCGAACAAGGCGCTAAGTTTGCACCCTTTGCCGGCTACAAAATGCCAATCCAATACCCCTTGGGCGTTAAAGGCGAGCATCTCCATACGCGTGATGCTGTGGGGCTCTTTGATGTCTCGCACATGGGGCAGCTTTTGATCGAGGGCCCTGGAAGTACCGAAGCGCTCGAGCATCTTGTTCCCGCGGCACTTAAAGAAATGGTTCCAGGGCAAATTCGTTACTCGCAGCTTACATTGGAAAACGGCGGCATCTTAGATGATTTGATGTTAACCCGATGGGATGACACCACATGGGGACTCGTGGTTAACGGCGCCTGTAAGCACAGTGACATGGATCACCTTAAAGCCCATTTACCAAATACGGTGCAGATGACCTATTTTGATGCGCATGCATTGATCGCAGTGCAAGGCCCTAAAGCGCGAGAAGTGCTTTCTCGCCTCATCCCGGAGGCAGCCGATCTCGTTTTCATGCGAGCGATTCAAACTACTTGGAATGGGCACCCCATTACATTGTCATGCTGTGGATATACCGGTGAGGATGGATACGAAGTCTCGATCACGAATGACTCGGCGTTCGAGCTTGCAGACGCATTGACTGCTCTTGAAGAATCGACATGGGTCGGTCTCGGTGCAAGAAACTCTTTGCGTTTAGAGACAGGCCTCTGTCTCTACGGTAATGACTTAACAACTGAAACCACTCCGATTGAAGCGGACCTCCTTTGGTCTATCCAAAAGCGTCGTCGTACAGAGGGCGGATTTTTGGGTGCGGACATTATCCTCCAACAAATCAATGCGGGGGCATCTCGTAAGCGCGTAGGTATCGCGCCCGCTGACGGTCGCACTCCATTAAGAGATCACACGATTCTCAAAAATAGTTCTGGAGAAGTGGTTGGCGAGATCACTTCCGGAGGATTTGGACCCACCCATGAAGGGCCTGTGGCCATGGGCTATGTGTCACAAAATATGAGTACACTCGGAACCGAATTAATCGCAGAGGTTAGAGGCAAGGCACTTCCATGCACTGTCTGTGACCCCATCTTTGTTCAACAGCGCTACGTACGCTCACTTTAAGCCACAAGAAGGACCCCGTTATGACTGTCAAATACACGCGCGAACACGAATGGATCCGTATCGAAGGCGATACAGCCACTGTCGGCATCACCTTTTATGCACAAGAACAACTTGGTGATGTCGTGTTTGTCGAACTCCCAGAAGCTGACACATCTGCTGATCAAGGTGCAGAAGTCGCTGTTGTCGAATCTGTCAAAGCGGCTAGTGACATCTATGCCCCTGTGACTGGCACGATCATCGAATCGAATGAAGAACTTTCAGAACGACCAGAGCTCGTAAATGAAGACCCAGAAAATGATGGCTGGTTCTTCAGGATGCAATTATCTGATCCTTCTGAACTCGATGATCTGCTTGATGAGGCTGACTATCAGGCATTTATCCAAGAAGAATTGTAAGAGGTAGTTTGAGTGAAGCAGGAAATGACATTTCGTGACCGTCACATCGGTTTATCTGACGATGAAAGAGCGTTGATGCTCAACACTCTGGGACTTAACTCCATGGATGAGTTAGCCAAACAGGTTGTTCCAGACAATATTCGTAAACAGACACGGATGTCACTTCCTGATGCGTTATCGGAAGTTGATGCTCTCGCCGAACTCAAATCCATTGCATCGAAAAACCAAGTCGTAAGAACACTCATCGGCCAAGGGTATTATCACACGCTGACACCTGCTGTTATTCAGCGGAACGTACTTGAGAACCCAGCGTGGTACACAGCCTATACACCTTATCAGCCAGAAATTTCTCAAGGTCGTCTTGAAGCGCTCTTTAACTATCAAACAATGGTGGTTGAGTTAACTGGAATGGCTGTCGCAAATGCATCTCTACTTGATGAAGGAACTGCTGCTGCAGAAGCAATGACACTGTGCGAGCGAAGCTCTAAGTCGAAATCGAATCGCTTTTATGTCGCATCGAACCTATTCAGCCAAACGCGCGCAGTGATCGAAACGCGCGCCAAGCCGCTAGGATTTGAGCTTGTTGAATTTGATGCGCATAACCCACCTGCTTTTGACGACGCTTTCGGGCTGATCGTCCAATATACTGGAAGCGACGGATCAGTGGTCGATATCAAGCCATTAATCCAAAATGCAAAAGAGAAAGGCATTCTAACGATCGTTACTGCCGACATCTTGAGCCTTACTGTTCTTGAAGGCCCAGGACACTTGGGTGCGGACATTTGCTTAGGTTCAACTCAGCGTTTTGGTGTTCCAATGGGTAATGGCGGACCTCATGCCGCATTTTTTGCAGTCACTGACAAACTCAAACGAAATATCCCAGGTCGCCTAGTCGGTCAGTCGATTGACTCTGAAGGACGCCATGCCTTTCGCTTAACGCTGCAGACTCGCGAGCAACATATCCGCCGGGAAAAGGCCACGAGTAATATTTGTACTGCACAGGTGCTTCTCGCGAACATCGCTGGTTTCTATGCGTGCTATCACGGTCCGTCTGGTCTGGCTGCTCAGGCACACCGTGTCCATCGGTTGGCTTCTCGCTTCCATCAAGGAATCAAAGAAAAAGGCCAATTGGTCAACGATACCTTCTTTGATACGGTATCTGTCCGCGTTTCCGACGCTGACGCGATGCTTGCTAAAGCACTGAAAGGCGGCTTCAACATTCATAAAGCGGATGCAACAACTGTCTCTGTTTCATTTGATGAAGCCTCCAATGAGGCGGAACTCGAATCGCTTGCGAAGATCTTCGATATCACACTGGGCCAAGGTGCGGTTGCACTTCCAAATCAGCTACTTCGCACAACAGAATTCATGACGCAAGAAGCATTCAATACACATCATTCAGAAACAGAAATGATGCGTTATCTTCGAAAACTATCTGATCGAGATCTTGCACTTGACCGCGCGATGATCCCGCTCGGATCCTGCACGATGAAACTGAACGCAGCCTCAGAAATGGCTCCTATTACGTGGCCAGAGTTTGCAAATATCCATCCATTCGCGCCCGAAAACCAGCGTCTTGGCTATGCAGAAATGATTCACAACCTCAATGAATGGCTGGCTGAGATTACTGACTATTCTGGCATTTCGTTGCAGCCGAACTCTGGGGCGCAAGGTGAGTATGCAGGTCTTCTCGCAATTCAGGGATACCACGAGTCACGTGGTGAAGCGGATCGTACAATTTGCCTAGTCCCTTCTTCTGCACACGGAACGAATCCAGCGTCTGCACAGATGGTGGGTCTTGATGTTGTTGTGATCGGTTGTGACCAGGACGGGAATATCGATTTAGATGACCTCAAAACGAAGGTGGAACAGTATGGCACCAATGTATCGTGTCTAATGATCACCTATCCGTCGACACACGGCGTGTTTGAAACTCATGTCCAAGAAGTATGCGAAATTGTTCACTCTGTTGGTGGCCAGATCTATTTAGATGGTGCGAACTTGAACGCACAAGTTGGACTAACAAGCCCAGGCATCATCGGTTCTGATGTATCGCATTTGAATTTACATAAAACGTTCTGTATTCCGCACGGTGGTGGCGGACCAGGTGTGGGCCCAATTGGTGTCGCTGAACACTTAAAGCCTTTTATGCCAGGGCATCCTGAGTTCACAACACAGTCTCCTGTCGGCCCAGTGTCTGCAGCACCATTTGGTTCTGCGATGATTCTGCCCATTTCCTGGATGTATATCCGCATGATGGGACCTGATGGATTAAAGGATGCGACTGAAAACGCTATTTTGTCAGCAAACTACATTGCGAAGCGTCTCGCATCGCACTATCCAATTTTGTATACAGACGCAAAAGGCTTCGTAGCACATGAATGCATTCTCGATACACGTGTAGTCAAAGACAGCGCGGGTGTCACTGTTGATGATATCGCCAAACGACTGATCGATTATGGTTTCCATGCGCCAACAATGAGCTGGCCTGTTGCTGGAACATTGATGATTGAGCCAACAGAAAGTGAACCTCTATGCGAGCTCGACAGGTTCTGTGACGCCATGATTGCTATTCGCGAAGAAATCACCGAGATCGAATCTGGGAAAGGGTCAGCAGATGACTCGATTCTCCGTCACGCTCCGTATACAGTTGAAGCGGTAACAACTGATGACTGGCCGCACATGTTTTCGCGGCAACAAGCAGCATTCCCGGTTGATTCATTAAAGAAAGATCGGTATTGGCCACCTGTTGGTCGGATTGACAATGTGTACGGCGACCGCAATCTTGTCTGTAGTTGCCCTCCACTGTCTGAATACACAGACACACCAACGGAAGCTGCATGACAGATCATAAAGCGCGCCCGAAAAGTGGCGATAAAATCATCAACGATGTCGGCGTCAAGGCCATCAAAAACGGCCAGAAACGTCGAACAGATGAACAAGCCCCACGTGGCGATAAGCCAAAGTGGCTGCGCTTTGTAAGCCCTGGTGGCCAAGGCTACCAAGACGTTAAAAAGATTGTCCGAACACACCGTTTGTCTACGGTTTGTGAAGAGGCGATGTGTCCTAATATCGGTGAATGCTGGAGCGCCGGCACTGCCACAATCATGCTGATGGGCTCAGTGTGCACGCGCGCATGTAAATTCTGTGCAGTCGATACTGGGAATCCAAAAGGATGGCTCGATCTTGAAGAGCCCGCAAATACAGCAGAGTCTGTCGCTTTGATGGGTCTTAAGTATGTCGTTTTGACCAGTGTGAATCGTGATGATCTCGACGATGGTGGAGCCAATCATTTCGCGGCAACCGTTCGTGCGATCAAACAGCAAAGCCCGGAGACAGCGGTTGAAGCACTAACACCTGATTTCCAAGGTGTCATGTCAGATGTGGAAACCCTAGTCGATTCCGGACTTGAGGTATTCGCCCAGAATGTTGAAACGGTAAAACGCCTGACTCACCCAGTTCGCGATCCACGAGCAAGCTACGAACAAACCCTTGCTGTGCTCGCCCATGGAAAAAAACATCGTCCTGAAGTCTTGACGAAAACAAGCCTAATGCTTGGCCTTGGTGAAACCGAAGACGAAATCAAGCAAGCAATGGATGACATGCGTGAGCACCATGTTGATATCGTGACCTTTGGACAATATCTGAGACCAACAGTGAATCACTTACCGGTGGATCGATATGTTGCACCTGAAGAATTCGATCTCTATCGGGAATGGGGATTAGAGCGAGGGTTCCTTGAAGTTGTCTCAGGCCCTATGGTTCGCTCAAGCTATCGGGCTGAGCAAGCATTACTGAAAAATAACGCTGGCATCTCAAATGCAGCGCTTAAAGAGCGTGCAATCCCTATCAAACAACTATGAAACCGTTAGCGCTTGCCGTCTTTGTTGCAACCCTCGGTATCACTGGATGCCAAAATCCGGTGAGAGATCCGATCGACTCTGTCGTACAGGTCGTCACAGATCCAAAGAAAGAAGTTCAAAAAGGGACACGCCAATATCCATTTGCCTTAGCGCAATCTGGTGGTGATCTGACCCAATTCCCAGTAACGACCGCCTATCTCAATGGATTAATCCAACGCCTAGCCAAAACGGCAAACTCTCCCTTCCCATGGGAAATTCGGCTCATTAACGATGGCTCGATCAATGCTTGGGCATTGCCTGGCGGAAAAATGGGCGTGAATTACGGTCTACTCAAAGCGGTCGAGACAGAAGCGGAACTGGTGTCGGTCTTAGGTCATGAAATGGCACACAGTATTGAGCTCCATGGCACTGGTCGCGAAACCTTTGGTGCCTTGGTCGGATTGGCCGCACAAGTCATTGAGATTGGCATCTCTGAACCAGGAACCAAGCCTGGCTCAAATAAGCTGATTGGTCTTGGTCAAAACATCTTAATGGGTCAGTACAGCCAATCGAATGAACTTGAAGCAGATCGTGTCGGCGTCGATCTTATGGTCCGCGCAGGATTTGATCCTCGAGGCGCTATTGGGATGCAAGAGAAACTCGCAAAGCTTGGATCAGGCGGAAATTCTGTTGCGCAAAAACTACTCGGAACACACCCAATCAGTCGCGAGCGCTTGGCCGCAATCAAATCCGAAGTCAGTAAGTACCCTCAGGCTGGGCAGTCAACGAGTGACGCTTTTGCTCAGGCACAATCCGAAATCAAACAATTAGAATCTGGCTTACAACTGGTTACTGAGGCCCGTAAGGCCGGTACTGAAAAGCAATTTTCAGATGCCTTGAAGCTCACAGAACGCGCACTCAAAATTCTTCCCAATGAGCACAGTGTGTGGCGTCTTCAGGCTGAATTACTCGTCGCTAATAAGGAACCGCGACAAGCGATTCAATCAGCACTCAAGGTCCGCGACTTGAACCCAAGTGATCCGATTTCCGAATTATTACTCGGTTATTGTTACGATTCAGCAGGCGACAAAGCCAATGGTGATTTGGCTCGCTCACGAGCCAAACGACTGGTGAAATAAAAAAGCGGATCATTGATCCGCTTTTTTTGTTAAGACTCAGATGTCTCGGGCTCTTCATCAAGCTCAAGCCACATGGCATTAAGAATGCCAAATGCACTGGCTAGACCGACACCAAGAATCCACGTGAAATACCACATATCGCCTCCTTAATAGAGCGTGTGCTGATTATCTTCGACATACTCTTCAGTCACGCGACCAAACAGCACCTTAAAGACCCATGCAGTGTACGCAAGGATCAACGGCATGAAGATGAGTGTCGCGATCAACATAATGAACAATGTGAGCTCACTTGATGACGCATCCCAAACAGTCAGACTCTGTGATGGATCTTGAGAGCTTGGCAAGATGAATGGAAACATCGACAAACCAACCGTTGTAATGATTCCACCAATCGATAATTTCGATCCTACAAAAGCGACCCATTCAATCCGCATTAGCATCGCAAACCAAGCAACCACGAGCCCAGCTAGACCGACGAGTGGCGCAATCCAAAAGAGTGGATAGGTATCAAAATTTGAACCCCAGCCACCAGTCACAATCGAGACTTCTTTCAGTAAAGGGTTACTTGGACCATCGGTCACAACTTCACTCGTAATCACAAACCCAGGCAGCCAGAGATGAACAACAACACCCAGAAGTACGAACACCACACCAACCAATGGAATACTCCACATCGCGATCATGTTCGCGCGCGCCTGAACTTGCCCACTGGCTTTCAAGCTTAACCAGAGTGCGCCATGCGTCGAGAGCATCAATACGCTTAGCACACCTGTCACCAACGCAAATGGATTCAATAATCCAAAGAGGTTTCCATCATAGAACGGACGCAATGTGTCATCGAAATAGAACGGGACACCCAACAAGACGTTTCCGACAGCCACGCCAAAAATCAGCGCTGGCACTAATCCACCAATAAAGAGTGCTACATCCCACATTGAACGCCATTGAGTGCATTCGCGCTTCGAGCGGAATTTAAATGCCACTGGTCGCAAAATGAGAGCCACCAGAGCAATAAACATAGCGAAATAGAACCCTGAGAACGATACTGCATAGAGTGCAGGCCAAGCAGCGAAAATCGCCCCACCACCCAAAATTAACCAGACCTGATTTCCTTCCCAAACAGGGCCGATTGTATTGATCGCAACTCGCTTCTCAGTTTCTGTCTTTGCAACAAAGGGAAGCAATGAGGCAACGCCCATATCGAATCCATCTGTGACCGCAAATCCAATCAGAAGAACACCGAGAAGCGCCCACCAAATCACCCGTAATACTGTGTAATCTAGAAATTCCATGGTGTACTCCTTTACTTCGCAAATACTGGTTGAACAAGCTCGGGATGCTGAACATCCTGATTCCCACCAGTACCGCTGTGATCATGGGCATAAGGCCCTTCCAATACGGTCTTACGCAATAAACCGATCTCGATGACGAACAAAGTCGAGTAAATCAGTACAAACCCAACCAAGGTGGTGAGCACTTCGTAGTAATCGAGACTTGATACCGCCAAGAATGTTGGCAACACCGAATCAATAACCCAAGGTTGGCGACCGAATTCCGCAACAAACCAGCCAAGTTCAGCCGCAACCCATGGCAATGGGATCGCGAACAAACAGAACTTTAAAAATAGAGGGTTTTTGGTGTGTTCGCGACGCGCTGTTAACCAGAATGCGTAGGCGAACATTGCGATGAATAAAAATCCAAGACCAACCATCAAGCGGAAGCTATAAAACAATGGAGCAACTGGCGGAACCGTACTCCAAGCAGCCTGGCTAATGTGTTCTTCGGTCGCATCTCGTGGATCTTCAACGAACTGCTTTAACAACAATCCGAACCCTAGATCATCCTTAAATGCGTCAAAGCGTAATTTTGCTTCTGTATTGGATGGATCTTCTTTGATGGTTTGAAGAGCATCGTAGGCAGCAATACCAGTTTTCACCCGAGCTTTCGCATGCTCAACCAAATCCAAAATTCCAGGAACTTCCTCAGTCACACTACGTGTCGCGATCAAGCCCAACACATAGGGGATGTGAACTGCATAATCGATTCGATTGGTATCCGGATTTGGTACGCCAATGACCGTAAAGCTTGCTGGTGCTTCTTGCGTTTCATACATACCTTCCATCGCTGCAAGCTTCATTTTTTGGTTCTCACCAACTGAGTAACCAGATTCATCACCCAGAACAACAACCGAAAGTGCCGCGGCCAAACCAAAACTTGCTGCTACTGTCATTGACCGCTTCGCAAACTCAACGTTTTGATTCTTCAGCAAGTAAAACGCACTGACACCCAAAACAAACACCGCACCGGTCACATAACCAGCTGAGACGGTATGAACAAACTTCGACTGCGCAACAGGGTTAAATATCACTGCGGCGAAATCAGTCACTTCCATGCGCATGGTCAATGGATTGAATTCGGATCCAACAGGGAAGTTCATCCAACCATTTGCGACCAAAATCCACAATGCGGAGAAGTTTGAACCGATCGCGACAAGCCATGTCACCATCAGGTGTTGGACGCGCGTGAGTTTATCCCAGCCAAAGAAGAACAATCCGATGAAGGTGGCTTCTAGGAAAAAGGCCATCAACCCTTCAATCGCAAGAGGGGCTCCGAAAATATCACCAACATAGTGGCTGTAATAAGACCAGTTCATACCGAACTGGAATTCCATCACGATGCCAGTCGCAACTCCTACTGCGAAGTTAATACCGAACAGTTTCCCCCAAAAAATGGTCATATCACGCCAGACCTGACGACCTGTCATGACATACACACTTTCCATAATCGCTATCAAAAACGACAATCCAAGTGTGAGAGGAACAAATAAGAAGTGATACATTGCTGTCATTGCAAACTGCAAACGCGACAGATCAACTAAACCTGAATCAATCATGGATACATCCTTCCCTAGAGATTTGCGCTAAGCTTACGCGCTTTATTTGACAACGAGACGACACCTCAACCTCAATGGCTGACTTGGATCAAACAATTGACAGAATTGCTGCTGAAAACAGTCGAAATCGGCATCAAGATCTCGCTTTAGGAACAGCTGAGGCGGGATTTGCGATTGCGCTTGCAATATGGATCGCTGTCGTTTTCTCACCGCCTATCTCAGCGCCAGAAACATCAGCGATCGTGATATTGTTGATTTTGGTCCTTGCACGCAGAATTGCATCTGACTGGTGGTTTCAGCGGTCCGAGCGTCTCGGCCAAGAGAGCTTAACGGACTACCGCTCAAGCTTTTCTAAAGCGGTGATCCAACGACTACCCTCAGAATCATCCGGAGCCATTGGAGCTCTAGCAATCGAAGGCACTGAACCCGTTGCTGCTCGTTTGGGTCGGTATCCAACATTACGTGCACTTGCCCTGATCCAGCCGATTCTGGTCTTGATTGTCATGGGCTACATCCACTGGCCAATTGCGCTGGGTATCCTCATCACGACACCGCTCATTCCCCTGCTGATGGCACTCATTGGCATCGGTGCAAAATCAGCCAGCCAAAAACAAGTCGACGCACTGACTCGATTGGGCGCGCATTATCTCGATCGAATTCGAGGACTCGAGACATTGTGGATGCTCGGCGGCGCTCGCAATGTTGGCGCTGAAATTGAAGAAAAGGCAGACCAACTAAGACGTTCAACCATGGGTGTTCTAAAATTGGCTTTCCTAACATCAGCGGTCCTCGAGTTCTTCAGTTCACTTGCCATCGCAATGATCGCGGTCTACATCGGCTTATCTCTCTTAAATCTCATTACACCACTGTTCGGCTTACCCTTATCGCCGCTCGAAGGCCTCTGCTTATTGGTTCTTGCACCCGAATTTTATAACCCCATTCGACGGCTCATGGCTGCTTGGCATGATGCGTCTGAAGCGAAAAGTGCCGATGAAAAAGTCAAAGCAGTACTCGGAACGCAATGGCAAATTCCGCAAGAACATGAAGTAGAAAATAACCCGTCATCTGCATTGCTCTCGCTTCAGAACTATTCAGTCGGATTCAATCCTGAATCTCCGCTCATACAACCGGTTGATCTCGCAATTCAGACAGGTGATCTCTGTGTCATTTTTGGACCCTCAGGCTCGGGTAAAAGCCAGTTTCTAGGGAGCCTACTTAATGGGAATGCACGACTCTCGGGTTCTATCTACATGGATGGGCAAACGATTCGATCGCTGACTGATCAGCGCCAATACATCGCATGGATGGGCCAATCACAGTGGTTTGATGAGGGCAGTATTCGTCACGCTTTGAGTTATGGCCAACCAACTGCTGAGGATCAACGCTATCTGGATATTCTTGATCAAGTTGGGCTCTTAGAGCAGCTCGGTCAAAAGCCTCTAGATCGGGAGCTCGGACCGCGAGGAGCTGGCCTTTCCGGGGGACAATTGAGACGACTGGGACTTGCCCGAGCTCTGCTCAGACAACCACGACTTCTAATCCTCGATGAGCCGACAGCACATCTTGATGCTGACTCAGCTGACCAATTAGCTCAATTAATCCGTGATCTCAAAACCACATGTTTACTGGTGACTCACGATAGTCGATTTGAAAATGAGACGCTCATTTACGATCTGCAAAATCGTTCTTTGGAACGTCGCTCATGACATTACGCGGTCTTATCAAACACCTGAATGTGAAAATGACTCCGCTCATTTTAGCGATCGTTCTAACCATCATCATGACCTTATCATCACTTGGACTATTAGCCTTGTCAGGCTGGTTCTTAAGTGCCGCGTCGATCGCAGGGCTCGCCGCTTTAAGCGGAGCTTTCGGTTTCAATATCCTACAACCGTCGTCCATGATTCGAGGCTTGGCTGTCAGCCGGACGCTATCACGTTACGTAGAGCGCTTATTGAGCCATGACGCGACATTGCGTGTGGTTGTGAAGTTGAGGCGTTTCATTTTCGATGGCCTTTTAGATGGCATTGGGCACCGTCCAAGCAATGACCAAGAGGCGCTCGACCGATTAGTACAAGACGCCTCAGTGGTTGAAGGTGCATTATTGCGAACCCTTCTTCCCCTGGTTGGCGCCGTTATCGCAGGATTATTTGTACCAATCCTCGCAGCGATTGTTGCACCCTCAGCTGTGATCCCTGCATTCATTCCTCTCGCAGTCTTCATCGGCACTTTAGTGGTCCGTCGGCCGGGTTATCGAGCGCTTGCCGAACAGATTGATGTTCAATCACGCAGAGCGAGAAACCGCGCCATCGCGCTGGCTGATGGCCGCTATGAACTACAACTGGCATTTGACGATAACGAGTTAAGTGAGCTGACTCGCGATGCATACAAACCACTTGCCGATCTGCGACTGGCCAAGGTATCAAGAGAGCTGACAGACAAAGTTTGCATGGGTGTAGCCCATGCTGTCTCACTTGTTTGGATCGCGACCTTACCCATTGATCTTCCGATATTGGTCGCATTACTCATCAGCTCGCTTGGGGTCGGTGAATTATTAATTCCCGGTATCTTAGTGTCATTCGAGTCACGTCGCGTTGAACTGTCGCTTGCGCGCCTACCTCACACTCAAGACGCACCCGAGGCACAATCGCAGTCTGATGGGCTCAACGTATCGGATTTACAATTCAGTCCAACGCCCGACTCAGACCCGCTTTGTGCACCCTTGAGCTTCCAATTAAGCAACGGCCACCATATACGTTTAACCGGGCCATCAGGCGTTGGTAAAACGACCTGCCTGAAAACAATTCTCGGACTTCTCCCGGCATATTCAGGTTCAGTGACAAAGCCTGATACGGTTGGCTTAGTTGAACAAACACCCTGGCTACCATCAGATGTTCTCTGGCGATCGCTCACACTCGGCCTTACAGAGCAGCCGAATGAGTCAGAGTTCTGGAGAGCCCTTCAAGTGGTTGAACTCGATGAATGGGTGAACAATCTCCCAAATCAAGAACGGACTTGGATTGGGACAGATGGTGTGATGCCATCTGGGGGACAATGGCGACGTCTTGCAATTGCGCGTCTGATTCTTCAAAAACCACAACTTGCTTTACTTGATGAACCAACTGAAGGCCTTGAAGAGGAACTTGCTTACCGATTGATGGAGCGTCTGGTTGAAGAGTTCAAAGACCACATACTAATTGTTGTCTCTCACCGAGATGAAGCAACCCGCTTCATCCCAAATGAGATTCGACTCACGCCTTAAACGAGACGAATTTCCAAGTCTTTCAATCCATCAATTTTGCCATGCAAATGATCTCCGCGAACCACAGCACTGACTCCTGAAGGCGTTCCTGTGAATACTAAATCCCCCGCCTTCAGTTCCTGTAATGTTGATAGAAAGGCAATCAACTCCACCGTGTTATAGGCCATCTGATTGATATCGCCCGCTTGACGCTCTTGGCCATTCACATCAAGAGTGATTGACGCATTCTCCATCAAACCAGTTTCTGATTTTGGAGTAACAACACCCATGACTCCTGCGTCATCGAAGTTTTTCGCAATTTCCCAAGGGCGACCTTTGTCTTTGGCTTCGGCCTGACGATCACGACGCGTAAAATCGAGTCCCACCGCATAGCCAAAGATAATTGCTTCTGCTTCTTTGAGGCTCAGATTACGACCACCTTCTCCGAGCACTGCAACTAGCTCCACTTCGTGATGTAAATCTTGAGTATGACTTGGATACCGAACATCCGGTCCAAATGTGAGCGCATCGAAGCTTTTCTGAAAATGAAAAGGTGCCTTTCGATCAACTTCGCCACCCATTTCTTTTGCATGCTCTTCATAGTTTTTAGCGATACAAAAAATGCGGTTCACTGGAAGGCGACGACCATCTGTTGTTAAAAATTCTGGATGTGTTGGGGAATTCCAATTCATAGGGATCACGAAACCTCGTATACTTTTTGTATGAGTATTTACCAAACCATTAAAACCTTCGACAACTACCCATGCAGTCATCGACAGTGGCGGCATCAGGGTCATTGTAGATTCATTCACGGCTACTCACGTAGCTTTAAAATGACTTTTGGTTGCACAGATTTAACTGAATCTGGGTTTGGAGTCGATTTTGGTGAATTTTCAGATATCAAGGATTGGCTTTCACACTGGTTCGACCACACAACACTGATCAATGAAGACGATCCTGAACTCCAGTTGTTCAAAGAACTCCACGATAAAGAAATTTTGGATTTGCGTGTGTTACCAAACGTCAGCATGGAACGAACCGCTGAATTCGTATTTGAATACGTCGATACCTGGATACGCGAACAAACCAACAACCGATCATTTTTAATCGAAGTCGAATGCAGAGAAAACATTAAGAATGCGGGTATTTATCGACCCAACGGTTGATTGATACGTCCATAGAGCCACATACACAAAGCACCGACTCCACCGATCACGGCGAGCATAATCAAAAATGCATTCCATCCAAACAGCTCGTAAACGTAACCCATGAGCCAAGCACCAAGCGCACCTCCCGCGTAATAGCAGGACACATAGAGACCATTCACAACGCCACCAAGTGAACGCGCATTATGGTTCACTTCAGAGGCAGCCAGCGTGTGAATTAAAAACATCCCAAGACACATCACAAAGACTTGCGCGATCAGCATCCAGACATCGCCCAATGACAGCACCAGTGATCCAATCATCACAATAAAACCCATCATTGCGACGCGAATCGGTCCACCGAAGCGTTTAGCGAGCCAGCCAGCCGTTAACGCTGATACGATACCAATGCTATATCCGAGATAGCTCTGACCAATCAAGCCAGTCGATGCATTGGGGTCGACCTCATTAATTCGAAACGGCAAATAATTCAGGTAGCCAGCAAATACCCAAAACATACAGAGAACCGACAAATAGATCAGGGCGTTTCCTCGACTTGTCATTGCTTGCTTAATCAGTGCTGCATCAGGCTTAATCAAATTCAAAGGTTTCGGTGTTGCGCGCCGCCAAGGAGTCAATGTGACCAACACCAAAAGAATGGCCCACATCGAAGCGACCCATTGCCATTCAATCACTGCAGCCAGTTGACCCGACACGACACGCCCAGCCATACCACCAAAAATCGTCGACGAAATATAGAGCGCCATCACACGTGATAATTCAGCTCCTTCTCGACCAGATGCCAAATAGGCCATTGTTGCAGTCATGATCGCCGGAAGCAGAGCGCCTTGGATCAGCCGAAGAATCAACATACCCTCATAAGAATGGACAAACCCAGACCATGCCATAGCGATCGCCAATAAAGGCAATGCCCATTTCAGGATTGTCAGTGCACTGAGTTGTTTTAAAAAAATGCCGTAGCTGAGTGGAGCAATTGCCAGAGGGATTAAGGTCACAGAGACCAAAAGACCTGCCTCAGGTTTTGAAACCATGAAGCGCTCAGCGAGTTCTGAGAGCATTGGCTGCGGTGCATACAAGACGCAGAAACAAATCATGATCGAGAGATACAAAAATACCTCTCCTTGATGGTTTGATGCTTGTTTTGTGTTCACTTCAGAAAATTCTGCCTGAGTTCATGAAAGCGCCTGACTCCGCGCTCGAAGCCCCGTATCAAAGCAACTGGAACTTCCTGGGTCTCGCACAAATCGCGATAAAGACGACCAGCTAACATCGGCGTCACGCTCTCATGGAATACACGCTTTCTCCGAGGCTCGACAGATAACATTTGTCCAAAACGACCGGAGTCGAGATAAATCAGCGTCATTGAACGGTCAGCAAGCCACTCTCGATCCGTCATCCAGCCTGTGAGAAATTCATCCAATCCCACAATACCCGGGGACCTTTCTCCGCGTCGCATCGCAAATTGCCCACGTAGCACGATATAAATATCAGGAAAATCATCTTCAGCGATCAGGGTTTCACCAGGACTCAACGTCTTAATCACAGCATTATCGAGCCAATGCCGATATTCTTGCTCGGTCAGAGCTCCAAGGAAAAGTTGCTGCTCAATCATGCGCAATCTCCCAATGAATCGAAGCTTGACCTTTGAGTAGCTCATTTCGATCAACGACAAATCGCGTACCGGAGCGCTCAACCAAACTATGGATGACATGCGCTCGCGACGATTGATCGAGACCCATCAACCAATGATCCAACCACATCAATTGACCTTTTCGCGACAACGCCCTCGCCAGTTTCAGGCGATTCATGCCATGTGGACCCGCCATCGATTGCAAAGCCCCTAATGGTGCATTGAGACGATCATGGAGCAGTTCAATCCAATGATTCGCAGATAGTGCTTGGAGATGCATCTCGAGCGTTGAGGGCTCGATGCCTTGCTCAATAAATAACCATTCCCCAACGGTCGAAACTTCAGAATCCCTGGGGTGATCCAACATGATGACTGAATATGCCAACACTCGAGGGTCTAAACGTGCCACGTCCATCCCACCGACGCGAACAACACCACGCTCGGGAGAAACTTGGCGGAGTAATAAATACTTAAGCGTTGAAAGACCTGCACCTTCGGCAGCCGTAATTCGAACCAAGCTGTCATCCGGACAATGGAAGTTCATTTGATCAAACAGCGGCGCTTCGCCTGCATGACGACGAAACACGACTCCCTCGTATTGCACTTCACCACTCAACGCTAGTGGTCTTATTGTTTTACGACTGCCTTGCTCGGCCGGTGAATCAAAACTCACAGGCATGGCAGCTCGCAAACGCTCAAGTAACAGGAGAGCCCCAAGGGATAGGCCTGTTAACACCACAGGTCGGACGTCATCAGTCGATGCGATCGCTGGAATCACTAAACTTGCTGCAATGACAGAGCGACTGAACCGACTATACTCAGCCACCAATTCAATTCGGGCCACGACCCACTGACGCGCCTGGTCCCAGACCTCTAAAATACGCTCTCTGACGGATGGCACGCCATCACGCGACAACCGAAGTGAGAGCCAACGCATGGGTTGATCAATAGCGGGAAGATCTGGCAATAGTCGTCGCACATACACCCAGTATGCTCCGCTAATCAAACAGCCCGAAAACATCAGTGATATTGCGAGTATTGGAGCTTCAAACAGAAGAATCAGCGTTGTCATTGCCAGTGCCGCAGCTAAACCAACCAGTGAGACATCTCGAAACTGCTGCGCTAATAGGTGAATTGCCCAGATAGACAGAGCGCTGATTCCCAGCGAGCCAACAGCAACTGCTGAATAGTGATAACTCAAAGAGAAGCCTGGAGCTTCAAAAGCAACTAATGCGCAGAGCCAACTGACTACGGCGACGATCGACAATATCGATGCGATAACCAAAACCACCAGTGCTCGACGTTCTTCGGGGACCGAATCCTGTTCTAGAATTGTGCGTGGGACGTGGTCGGCAATGAGTGGTGTGACAACATCTGGCGACATTGGTTGATTCAGTTTGATTGCTTGGTCCAATGACTCGCCAAACCAAGATCGGAATGTGGGCTGTGCTAACTTCACACTCCAGTCGACCAGACCATCATCTATTCCTGCGGAAGACATCATTTGACGGATCGGTTGAATCAGCTGATTACGACCTAAATCACCAAGTCTTGGTATGAGGCTTAACGGTAAGCGGCTCTCAAATGAGATTGCGGTCTCCGCGATCAATTGAACACGGAGATAGTCTGACTCAGGCACCAAAAACCACCCGGATTCAGGGACTGGCATGGTACCGACTTCATCGCCTGCAACCAAAACTCGAAGCCTGGCATGCCCCTCTTTCACTTGCCATAAGCGATCTCTAGCAAGGCCAGCTGACACCTTGCCGGCTTCGAGTCTAAAAATTTGTGGTTCAGTCAAGCTCAATGACATCCCCTTCCCACAAATCTGAAACGCTCGAGAAAACCAAGATACGGCAGTTGGCTGAGCCCAATCTGTTTAAGAGCTCCATCTGCCGGTCGGCAGATAAAGGTGCCAATGCGTCCACCAGGATTAATGTGTCTGCGCCTTGCGCGAGCGCTCGAGCCACAGACAAAGCGGCGGCCTCTGATGAGGAAAGACCCTGATTATCAGGACCAATACGATAATTCAGTGATCCCCCAAACCGCTCTCGCCAATGATCAAAGCCGATCAAATCCATCAAATTACCGAAATGATATTCACCGACTTCGCTCGCATCCCAAGCGAAGTTACTTCGTAATGTACCCGGTAAAAACTCCGACTCAGGCCCTAAAACCGTAATCGGCTCACCTTCGCGAACCAGTTCCTCGCTCGCTCTCAAGAGCATCTCAGGAACTTGAGTGCGCAATACGTGTACTCCAGGACCTTTAATGTTCAGCAAGTGACGAAGCTCACTCATCATTTTTTTAGGCTCACGTTCAGTTCGTACACGCGGGTTTTGAGTGAGTGCTCGTGCCTGCTTGAAATGGCGCGTCGGCATGAGATCAAGAAATAAAAACCCAAGCCCAACCACCCAGATTGATGCGGATAAATGCAGAACACTATTGAGTAACAACATTCCAATAATCGTACTGATCGCCAGAATACGCCCGCCTACGTCTCTCGAAAGACGCGGAATCCAATCAGGTGCCATTGCATCTAGCGCAGCTTCTAAATCATTCCACTGAGACCTGTGGATGAGCGTGATCGATGTATAGGTCGTGGATGCAAGAATAAGCGCGGTTAGAATCCAAAGTGGTGTCAATGAGGCATCAGTGACTTGGCCAAGGATACTGACCAACATTAGAAGTAGCAGTCGCGCAAGCACAACCAGAGTGAGAGCGAACCATTGAACTGTGAGGGCGTAATCAGGACTGTTTGGCTCAAGTACGTAGCCACCCACAGCAAATGCTTTTCGCCACCGTGTCACATGTATTTTTGAATCACCATCAACACTCATTACCCAACCAATCAATTGGTAACGAACGCGTTGAAGCAACCCTTTTTCATCAACAAAAACGGAGCCTGCGAGGGGAGGTTTGAGTCGGCGTTCTTTGACTTGGTAGCCGAGTGTTCCAGCTTCATCAGCGACAGCTTCAAAAGTCGCACCTGTCGCAATCAAACCATCAAGAATTGCCGTCATGGGTTCAGGCTACGCCCCAAAAGCTCCAAGAGACGGACGCGCCCACTGATCACAGTGACATCGCAATGTTCACCCGGTGCCGGAATATTGGCTCCTGATTCAGTGACAACCTGCTGCAGCCGCACACCCTCGTTAAATAGACGTTCAGCCAATAGACGGCTACCCACCCAATCACGAATATCTTGCACCGACAAAATATCGCCAGAATCTGTGAACACCTGTCCCGAGAGAGTAACTCCCTGGCAGGTTACATCGACACGTTCGCCAAGCGCCCGAGGCTGGATTGACGACGGAACAAACAACGCCACTTCTGCGCGCGCGGTATTTCCGAGACCACGGTGGGAAGTCACGACGCCAAGCGCTGTTTCTGTGTCTGCAACCCGGACCGCCCATAAGCTGATAGCCCAAATCACAATCAGTAGCGCAACAAATGGCCACAGCCACCACATGCGACGAGGCAATCCCAAGCTATCTGTCGCCGATTGGCGCATCTCTTCAGCCACTTAAGTCCCTCATAAAGTGGTCTCTAACTGACTCACAACATACCGGAATTTCAAGCGAGCCGCTTCCACATCAGCAAGCCCTTGAGCATCCGGTTGTGCAAGTCTCGTCTCAGCAGACATCGCAACAGCAATTGCGACACTCCAGGCTGATTTGTGCTGGCGAGTCAATGGAAGTTCGAGCGCCCAAACGGGCGTATTCACATTCCAAAGTGCACCGTGATCAACTTCTAAGTACCACTCAGAGATTCCGAGTAATGCTCCACTCCCTCGCACATGGCTTCGACATTCAAGCTGACCATCAAGAATCAATGTTGGCTTTGGGAAATGGACGTCAATTCCTGGGTCCAAATAGACACCCTGACCATGATCAACGATCCATTTCAAATCTTGGTTTTCAAGATGTGCAATCCAAGGATTCATCGGGTCACCGTCGAAGGCAAAGCGAATGGATCAACGCCTTTGAGTTCATCCATTCTCAGTATCTTCTTATGCCTGTGGACGCATTGCTGGAAACAGGATCACATCACGAATGGAGTGTTGCTCAGCCAGGAACATCACCAATCGATCAATACCAATTCCTTCGCCGGCAGTCGGTGGCAAACCATATTCCAAAGCTCTGACATAGTCGTCATCGTAGAACATAGCCTCATCATCGCCATCAGCCTTCTGCTCCACTTGCTCGCGGAAGCGTTGTGCCTGATCTTCGGCATCATTGAGCTCGCTAAAACCATTTGCCAGTTCGCGTCCACCAATGAAAAACTCAAATCGATCAGTCACAAATGGATTCTCATCGTTACGACGCGCCAGCGGGCTCACTTCAGCTGGGTACTCAGTGATAAATGTCGGATGCATCAACTGTTCTTCAGCAACTGCTTCGAAGATCTCAATCTGCACCTTCCCGAGCCCCCAAGATGACTCAACCTTCAGGCCTAATGACTGCGCGAGGCTTGTTGCCTGTGAAAGATCATCCAACATGGCATCTGTCGCTTGATCGCAATACTTCAAGATTGCTTCTTTGACAGTGAGCGTATGGAAGGGCTCTTTCAAATCGACTTGTGAACCATCCTCGAGTGTAAACACAGTTTTGCCACACACGTTCTCTGCAACCTCACGAAGCAATACTTCAGTTGTTTCGATTAAGTCACGGTAGTCGGCATACGCCCAATAGAATTCAAGCATCGTAAATTCTGGATTGTGACGCGTAGACAATCCTTCATTTCGGAAGTTACGGTTAATCTCGAATACACGCTCAAATCCACCAACAACCAAGCGCTTCAAAAACAACTCTGGTGCGATTCGGAGATACATCTCGATATCGAGCGCGTTGTGATGGGTAACGAAAGGACGCGCGGTCGCTCCACCTGGAATGACCTGAAGCATTGGAGTTTCTACTTCTAAGAAATCACGTGACTCAAAGAAGTGACGGATCGCCGCGATGACTTTAGAGCGCATGGTAAACACTTTACGCGTTTCATCATTCGTCATGAGATCCACGTAGCGCTGACGATAACGCAATTCTGTATCAGTTAGCCCTTTGTGCTTATCTGGAAGAGGACGCAGCGACTTTGTCAGTAACCGAATCTCAGTCAGATGAACCGATAACTCTCCGGTATTCG
>ERZ1089241.25-NODE-25-length-29171-cov-11.678081_pt1 | contig 29171 bp, 23 predicted proteins | sample MGYA00383548_ERZ1089241 | MGnify/ENA primary metagenome ERZ1089241 (study PRJEB34543, sample SAMEA5968658) | marine metagenome | biome: water | collected 2014-06-21 | depth 0 m | study: Ocean Sampling Day (OSD) data from North Adriatic Sea | reverse complement strand
GATAGAACTGATATCGACCTGCTTATTCACGTCGCTGTTATGGATGTACTTCGCGTTGAAAAGTTCCGTGTTGCTGGCGTAATAATTTGCAGACAGTGTAGACGTTTTAATCTCATTGTTATGTGGGTTATACAAAGTGTTGAGTTTTGTTTCCCAGTTTGTCGCGGGCTGCTTCCAGGCTAGCTCTCCCACGATATCGGAGGTATCTTTGGTGGTCGGTGTGGTGCCTGAGAGTTGGACGCGACGGTCCTCAAAATAGAAAACCTCGCCGATGCTCGCTCGCCATATTTCTGCACCCGTGTCTTCGCTCAGTGTGCGACTGGTTAACGCTAAGGTTAACTGATTAGCATCACCGACGCGGTCTGGTCCATTAAAACGGTTATCTCGAAACAGTTGCGCAAAATCAAAGCCGTAAGCAGCAGTGTCAAAAACTTGGATGTTGGATTGATTTTTATATGGGGTGTACAGGTAGAACATCCTTGGTTCTAAGGTCTGTAGTACACCATCACCAAACCATGAGGTATTTCTTTCAAAATACAACCCGCCATCAACACTTGCAGTGTAAATATTGCGTGAATCAGTTTTGCTTGAGTCGCTTAAGTCATAGCTTGTGTGACGAACCGATAGTGCGGGCTTTAGGTGATACCACGGTTCACGAAGGTCGAGTGTGACTTTGGGTTTAATGTCATAGCGTTGGCCATCGACTGCGCCATCTTTAGAAAAGCTAACCGCTTCAGCATCTAGATCGATAACAAGCGGACTATCTCCACGGAGTTTTGAGTTATCGCCATGGAATAGGACTTGGGGTAAGCGAGAATACTGTTCAGAAGCATTTATAGCTTGATAGTCCTGGAACTTAACCAATGAGTACCAGTTGTCTGCTTGGTACTTCATTTCAGCGCGGCGCTCAAGTTGGGTTGTATTTGATGCTGCTAACGACTCGCCAAAGTCATCGAGGTAGTCGTTATCGGAGACTTCATTATATAAGAAACTACCCGTAAGGCGTTCGTTAAACGTTGTGGAGGTGTCCACTAAGAATGAAGTGCGCTGGCTATGGGTTGCGGAACCATTGTCATCAATCCCTTCAGCTAGCACTTTGCCTTTTGTTGACTCGGTTAAGAATCGGTACTCTGCACCCATCATTAAGCCGCGCTGAACCATCCAGCGAGGATAAAGAGTCAAGTCATAATTGGGTGCTAGGTTTAAGTAGTAAGGCATAGAGAAATCAATGCCAAGCTCTTTGCTTCTACCTAAAGAAGGTGTCAAAACACCGCTGCGGCGACGATCGTCTAAAGGAAAGCTGATGGCCGGAAGGTATACAACCGGCACATCCATGATATTAATGAATGTATGAGTTGCCCAAGCTACGCCTTCCTCTTGATCCATGATGAGCTTGTCAGCATCAAGATGCCAAGACGCATCACCTGGCGCACAGGTGGTGTAGGTGACGGTGTTATGTTCGCTGTGCAGATCATCAATGATATTGGTGCTTTCAGAGGTGCCGCGACCTAGGATGCCCGGCATACGGTAAATTACATCGGTGGCATCACCACTACGGGTCTTGGTGTTGTACGACACGCGTGGTGCGCTCATCCGCATATCTGGTGTGATCATCAACACATCGCCCTGCGCATCCATCTGGCCTGTTTCTTGGTTGTAGCGCATTGCCTCAGCGAAAATTTGCTGTGAACCTTGAGTATGTTCTACCTTGCCGAGGAAAATATTTTCATTAGTTTCACGACTCAGTTCAGCGGAGTCCGCCACGATATCCATCGGCGCATTGGCATTGTTGCCATCAAAGCTGACAAACGTCGGTAGCTGATTAGTTTCTACACCACACGAACCCCAGTTAAGTTTTTCATCAAGACGGCTCGCATTGCTCGCAGAGCTGACGACCTTGGCGATAGGATCGGTTGTTGCTGTTTCAGCCGCAGGCATAGGCTTTTGTGCGGGTTGTGCAACAACAGGCTCGGGTTGAGCAATAGCTTGTGGCTTGCTTGGGACCGGTTTTGGAATCACCACGGGTTTTGGTTCTGCAGTGGGCTCGGCCACTTTAACCTCTGGTGCTGCTTGGCTTAATCCTACTGTTGCTTTCGGGGTGTAAGCCGGTGCCGCTGTTGGCTGCTCAGCAATCGATAAGGTAGCCGGTTTGGTTGGAGTCGGTAGTGCTTTTACAACTGGAGCTGCCGCTGGGCGATCTTCAAGCACGCCATTTTTATAGCATTCCCATTGACCATCAGCTCCGGCTTTACACTCCCAAGCGCGACTATCGTTAGCGAGAGCTGCCTGACTGAGTAAGGAGATCGGCATCAAAATCGTCGCGATTGCGACTGATAATGGGCGAATTTTTAGAGAGTTTGCAGTATGAAAAAGCATCAGCCGGTTCTATTTTTATGGTTATGCGGAAGCGATTTCCACGTGAAGTCTCCGAAGGGTGGGTAAAATCTCATAAAATGCCCATATTTTCAATGAAATTGAGCCGAAATGGCCCCAAGGTTAGGTTTTGATGGATGAGCGACTTTCGCTTTTAAAACAATGGCTTAGTGATTCACTTGAGCTCGAGAGTTTTGAGCTAGCCATGGCCTCTGGGGATGCCAGTTTTCGACGCTATTTTCGACTCACTCAATCAGGCATGCCGAGTCGAATTGTGATGGATGCTCCGCCACCTCAAGAGGACTGCCGTCCGTTTGCTGAGATGACCGCTCGGTTGCGAGATGCAGGGGTGCATGCGCCAGAGATTTTGGCGATGGATCTCGAACAAGGCTTTATGGTGCTAGAAGATTTCGGCGATGCCACTTTATTGCCGAATTTGACTCAGGAATCTGCAGATCAACTCTATGGTAGCGCGATGACCTCATTGCTTACTTTCCAGCAAAGCGCGAAGACCGAAAACTTGCCTGCCTATGATGAGCCAATGCTGATGCGTGAAATGCAGCTCTTTCCAGATTGGCTGCTAGAAAAGCATCTTGATCTGAAGTTGTCGGATGACAGTAAAAAAATGCTCGCTCGCACGTTTAATGCGTTAACAGAAGCGGCGTTGGAACAGCCTAAGGTGTTTGTTCACCGTGACTACCATTCACGTAACTTAATGCTGCTTTCGGATAACCGCTTAGGTGTGATTGATTACCAAGATGCTGTTCTAGGCCCTGTGACGTATGACTTGGTGTCTTTACTGCGCGATTGTTACATCGCGTGGGATGACGCCTTGGTGTCGCGTTGGTGCCATGCTTACCTCGAAGGGGCGATCGCAACGGGTGTGATGAACGAGACGCATCGTCTACGTTTTAAGCGATGGTTTGATTGGATGGGTGTGCAGCGCCATCTCAAGGCGAGTGGTATTTTTGCGCGCCTTAATCATCGCGATGGTAAACCCGGGTACTTGGGTGATATCCCACGCACGCTGAATTACATTGTGAATGTGGGTAAGCAATATGAAGAACTCATGCCACTGAGTGAGTTCGTGTCACGACGTGTATTGCCAGCGTTATAAATGTTACCGCTCACCAACATCAAGCTGATCTCTTTTGACTTGGATGACACGTTGTGGCCCTGCATGCAGACTATTCGTGTAGCGGAGGCGCGCACTTATGAATGGCTGCAACAGCATGCACCCGTGATTACCGATAATTACACACCCGACACCATGCGCGAAAAGCGGATGGCATGGGTTAAAGCGAATCCTGAGTTTGCTCATGATTTAACGCGTGTTCGTCTTTCAGCGCTTCAAGCGCATTGTGATGAATTTGATTTGCCGCATGAGATTGCTGAACAGGCTAACGCAATTTTTCGTGAGGCACGCAATTGGGTTGAGCCGTTTGACGAGGTGATTCAGGGCTTAAAGCAACTCAAGCAGAATTACCGATTGGTTGCAGTGTCGAATGGCAATGCGCAAGTTGAAAAGACGCCGCTACAAGGTTTATTCGATGCGGCTTACATGGCTGAACAGGTGGGGGCGGCAAAGCCACATCCTGCGCTGTTTCAAGCCAGTGTCGATCGGTTTGGTGTGCGGGCTGATGAGTGTCTGCATGTGGGGGATGATCCTGTGCGCGATATTGAGGCGGCCGCTAACTTCGGAATGAGAACAGCATGGATGAATCGCACAGAACAAATGTGGCCAAGTTTGACGAAGTCGGCCGATATTAGCGTTTCAAATTTAGAAGAGCTGATAAAGCTCTTACCTCGGTAATTATCGTGAGCCCTATCGTGAAAATTTATACACCAGCCGTGTTACTAACGATTGCTGCCTTTTTCTTGGCAGCACAGTTTATTAAGCCGGCGCCCCCTTCAAAAGTCACTATGGCAACAGGTTCGGAGAGCGGTGCTTACCATAGCTTTGCACAGTCTTATCAGCGCTACCTCGCAGCGGAGGGTGTTGAGCTTGAGCTCATTTCAACAGCTGGTTCAGTAGAGAATCAGCAGCTGTTGCGCGAAGGCAAAGTGGATATGGCGTTGGTTCAAAGCGGCATACCTGACCCCTTTGGCATTCAGTTAATTGAGTCGATGGGTAGTGTGTTTTACGAGCCACTTTGGGTATTCACATCGGCCAGTCGACCCATTGGTGCTTTGCGTGAACTGTCGGGATTGCGCATGGCGATTGGTGGTGAAGGTTCAGGGACTCGCGCGTTAGCCACTATGCTGCTCAGTGATAACGGTATTTCACTCGACACAACGCAACCAATGGGTGGTCGTTCCGCCTATGACGCGCTGAAAGAAGGCAAGATTGATGCAGCATTTTTTGTCAGTGCGCCACGCAGTTTGTTGGTCCAAGAAATGTTGCGCGATCAAGCGCTGAGTGTCATGTCTTTTGATCGTGTACAAGCCTATGCCAAACGGTATGGCTTTTTGAGTCACGTGGTTCTGCCGCAAGGTATTGTTGATCTTCAACAAGACATTCCTGCTCAAGATAAAGCGTTGCTTGCCCCCGCAGCAAATATTGTTGCGACGAAAGAGATACACCCTGCGATTATCGACATCATGTTAATGGCGGCGAAGCAACAACATGGGAATGAGAGTTGGTTTGCGAATAACGGACAATTTCCACAACCTAAATTACTGGCGTATCCCCTAGCGGATAGAGCAAAGAAGTTTTACGAGAAAGGCGAGCCTGTTTTACAACGTTATATGCCGTTCTGGGCAGCGTCACTGATAGACCGTTTATGGGTGATGTTGTTACCGTTAGTGCTAATGATTTTGCCGTTGATGAAAGTCATGCCGCCCATTTACAACTGGCGTATGCGAGCACGCGTTTATCGTTGGTATGAAAAACTTGAGTCAATCGATGAGCAAGCAACGGATGCTGATCACGTAACGAAAGAAAGCCTGCATCAATCACTGCGCGACCTTGAGCAAGAAGTGCGTCAGCTAAAGATACCTTTGGCCTTTGCGCATGAAGCCTATCATCTGCGCCAACATATTGAACTCGTTAGGCAACGCTTGATTTAGATCTCGCGTAAACCATCAGATGGTGCAATGCGTGCAGCACGTGCGCCAGATAGTGCAGCTGAAATAATCGCAGCCAAAACGGTGACAACGCCTGCGGCCGCAAAGTGTTCTGGAAGGAGCACGCACACCGATTGGCCTTCGGTTTGATCAGCCATCATTGTATTGATGGTGATTGCTACGGCTTGATATAAGCCAATCGCTAAGCCCCAGCCCAGTACAGCGGTATAAATAGCTTGTGTCATAGGGAACCACACAATATCTCCCGTGCGGAAACCGACTAAGCGCAGAACCGATAATTCTTTGCGTTTGCGATCAACATTGGCCCATAAGCTTGCGCCCAAGGATAAGGAGAAGCCGAAAAGGCCAATGATCGCAATGGCCCAATACACCATGGTGAGGTTGCGATCCATCTTCATCACAAGCTCGATATCTGAGCTTTTGGTACGTACTTCAACGCCGACGGCATTTAGGGCTTTTTGTAGGCCAGCGACATCATAGATAGAACGACTGAATAAGCGGAAGCTAGGATAGGTGCGCTATAATGGGGCTTCACTACCTGACCATTTAAACTGTGTTACTGCGATACCATCACGATAGTTTTCGATCGCCTCCATCAGCTCAAGGTTTACAAAAGCGCCATCGCGGGTAAAGGCGTCAGCATCAGCAATGCCTACAACGGTCAGCGATAGCTCAACGCGTTCTGCTTCTCCAAGATAACGACGAGTGACACTGCCTTTAATTTGATCGCCAAGCTCAATATTGAGTTTGCGTGCCGCGGTAGGCGACAACACTATTTGGTTGATTGTTTCTGGAGCTGACGTTTTTTGGAGTAATGGATCGCCAGACGCTGTCGGTATCATTTCGACATTAACAAAGCGATCGGCTTTATCCGAGCTGAGCTGCACGGTTGCAGCGATGCTACGTGTGCGTGGCAAGATAAATTCAACATCTTTGCGTGCACGCATTTGGTTAATCCAGTTGTCATCAAAGCGCGCGCTACTGACTGGGCGAATTTCACGATTAGTCGGATCTTCAATTAGCTCATCAATCATGCCGCCAATAATGCCGAACTTAAGGCCGAACAAAACCAACATAGGGCCAAGCACAGCGGCAAGTGCGAGCACAAAACAGATCGATACCTGCCATTCGTGTAGATAATCTTTGGTTGCTAAACGTAGTGTTTTAAATAACTTCATGACTTATCCATTCACTACGGTTTCGGTTGTGCGACCATCTTCAGAACGTGAGGTATGGTGCGCTAAACGACGTAAACCTAAACGCTTGATGTGGCGCCATGCATGACTCGCAACAATGACAGTGATGTTGCGATCTTCTGCCAGCTCCATGAATAAGGCCATGATCTTTTCTGCTGCAAAAGGGTCAACCGAGGCAGTTGGCTCATCGGCAATCACGATAGAGGGCTGGTGTGCGAGACCTCGAGCAATCGCAACGCGTTGGCGTTCACCCGTGGATAAGGTGCCGGGTAATTTATCGAGATGACGTGCAATGCCTAGCTCGCGTGCCAGTGTGTCGACGGTGTCGTCTTTTTTCATCTTTAACACGTTACGGGAAAGATTGATGTTATCTCTCACTGTAAGGTAAGGCAGAAGACCACCGGTTTGCATCACATAACCAATATGCTGTTTACGCATATCGCCAAGAGCATTGAGTTGTTTTTTATCCCATAAGGCGCCGATGTCAGTGGGGCTATCTGCAAGGTTTGGGCGGAAACGGAAAGAATCAATGTCGCTAGGCTTGGCAATAAAGGCCAAGATGTCGAGCAAGGTTGATTTGCCACAACCCGATTCCCCGATAACCGCAATCTGTTCGCCTTGGCGGATTTGTAAAGAGGGTACATTGAGCCGGAAAGACACACCCTCTGATTTCCGATCTAAAACAACATTACGCAGATGATAGATGGTGCCACCTTCACGCTGGGTGGCATCCGAATGCGGTTGCGTTTCCAAAGTTTAGTCCTGCTATTAAGGCAACATTTCAATCGCGATAGGGAAGACAGAGTCACCATCCACTGGGCCGCCATCAAGGCTCACCCAAAGGTCGGTGTGATCATGTAGTGCACGGTAGTAATTAATCTTTGCTTCTAAGCGATGTAAGAAGTCGATTTGATCGCTAGCTGGCCAAGCATCCCACTCTTCAAGTGAAAGGCCCATGACTTCACCGGTGTAAGGCAAGTCATCAATGTATTCACGCATAAAGCCAAGGTCAGCCAGGCTGTTACCTGTGCCCGCAGTGGTTGCGGTTGTTTCGCCTAACTGGCTTGCATCACGCGTTACAGTTGCCGCCAAGCTTTTTAATTCGTTGAGGAAGTTGCTTGGAGATAGTAGGCCTTCTTCGGCGGTATTCAGCACCTGTTTTAAGATGTCATGCAAATCAGAAAGTTGATCGCGAGTGAGCAACACCTGCACATCGAGTGAAGGCATCTCTGGATTACGTAAGTCACGGTCTAGGACCCATGCGTTAAAAATGCGGGGCGTTTTACCACTGGTTGTGTCTTGTAGATAACGCATGCGCAAAGCGTAGCCAAGCTTGCTGACTTTTTGTTGTAGTGATGCCAATTGTGCATCGTTGGTTTGCGCGGTGTTTTGTTGTGGCGCCATTGCGCCACCCATCTGAACTTGCATGGTGATCTGGCCAGCAAGGGTGTCGAGTACACGACCAAAACGATTCACATCGCCTGTGGGTACGCCGTAGTACAAACTACCGATACCTGGAAATTCAGAAAGATCTTTATAGGTTTTTGCGGCGTTAGCATGGTCAGCTTTTGTGGCTGGCGTCAGCAAGTGCAACACAAAGATAGCGATACCTTTCTCACGCGCTAAATGTTTGAGCTGTTCAGCAGAAAGGCCCGTGCTTGAAAGTGGGTCGGTTTTGTCACGAGGACCTGCATCAGTCACGAGAACAAGATAACGAGCGGCATTACCTTCCCATGACATTTTATCGATAGCTTCTTTTAGACCGGCGTAGGCATCTTCTTTAAAGCCTTGGCTTGAAGCAGAGGCGGCTTTAAGTGATTCCACTTGCGTCATAAAGGCTTGTGGATCGCTTCCTTCCTTTAGGTCGACATAAGTACGGGTGAGATATTCCAATCCCGGCGCTGCGTCTGGATTATCACGAAAAGCGACTAAGCCAAAATTCACATTACCCAGAAGGTTGGCGGACTCAAGGCTGCCATAGATCTTTCGAACAGCTTCACGCGTTCTATTGATATAAGGATCCATCGACAAGGTCGAGTCAATCGCGAACACTAAGCCTGCACGGTAGTCTGAGGTTTTCTTTGGTTCTGCATCACGTAAGGGCACGGACGCCACTTCCAGCATGCGCGCTTGTTGGTTGCCCACATAGATGTCTTTGTGCTTTTGAATCGGCACTAAATAGAAGTCATCTTGAATATCAAGTTTTTCAGCAGGCTGAATGGCCGCAACGGGCGATGATTTTCGTGTTTTTCCAGCGGTTGCTTCCGAATACAGGCGCTCGTAATTTTTTAAACTACGATCTTGTGCAACATCTTCGAGAGATTTGGCATCTTTAAATAACAAGGCGCGATCTTGGTATGCAGGGTCGCGGAAGGCAACGGTGAGGCCTTGATTCCATTCGATGGTGTCATCGTTTTTAAGCCAACCTTTTTTGTCACCAAAACGATCAGTGCCTACGTTTAACCATTCTTGAGTGCCGACTTTGGTTCGAGCGTAAACGTAGTAAGCGGTAAAGGGCGTAGTGGCGGTGCCAGTACTTTTCGGTGTTTGATGCAGCTGCGCACCAGGGATGGCAAGTACACGTTGATAAAGAGATTGTTTGCCAGCCAATAACAATGGCTTGTCAGCGGCAAAGACATTGGCATTAAGGGCAAGCAGTAAACAGGTGGTAAAAAGTATGTGTGATAGTCGTAAGGTCATCCGGCTTATCTCCACAACAGCAACAGACGGCGAGCATTACTGTCGCCAGAGCGTGCTTTATCTTCGTAGTATCTTTTGAGTGCATTTAGCGCATCGGTTGCTTCGCTTACACCCGCGCTTTCAGCTTTACGGTACCACTTGATTGCTTGTGTGGCGTCCGCACGATAGCTAGCCTTGCTGATGACATCGTCAGCCAGTTGACCTAAGCGATAAGCCGAGTTTGCGTGGCCTTCACGTGCAGCAAAGAAATATAAAATGTAAGCCTGATCAAGCTGACCTTTTTTACGCAGCGTTTCGCCAGCGTTATAAGCCTTGTTGTAATCGGGCTTGGTTGCAGTGCGTAATTCAGTGATGAGGGTTCGCGCATCGATGCGATCAGATTTGCTTGCAGGCAAGGGCGTTGGCGCCGGTGCGACTGAGGAACTTAATAACGAAGGTGCGGGAGCAACCTCTTCTTCATCGGATGGCACTAGCCAAACAGCCAGTAGTGTTACGATGACAACAGCAGCTATAGCTGGCCAAGGGCCTTTTGTTCGCGATTGCGAATCAGAGAATTCGGACACGGGGATAACTCACAGTGCTTCTTTATTTTAATGCGTGCCATTATGCAAGGTCTGAGCGGATTCTTAAACGCGCTGTTCTCTTTTTTTTGATCTATTTCAGCCTTGTTTCACCGAACTTGGCCGCAAAACCACAAAACTACCTCGAACAGATCGCTATTTTTTGGCAAACCCTTTACCCCAACGGTGGGACTGATCTTTATTGCGCCAAGCGATTTGCGAAATATGATCGTGGTTACAACATTGAGCATGTGATGCCGATGGCCTGGGTGAAAAAAGAACTCAAGTGCGGCACACGTAAACAATGTCGTGAACGCAGTGTGCGTTTTAATCAAATTGAAATGGATATGCACAACCTTTACCCGAGTGACAAAGGTGCTAATCACGAACGATTGGCCTATGCCTTTGCGGAAATTCCGGGTGAAAACTGGTGGCGAGACGATTGTGACTTAGAGATCGACAAGCATAAGCGGCTTGTCGAGCCTCGCGAGGCGGTGCGCGGTGATATCGCGCGGGCAGCTTTGTACATGGAGGAGCGGTGGGAAATACCTATTTATCAACGCCAGCGTTCCCTGTTACTTAAATGGCATCAAGAAGATCCACCAGACGCGCATGAACGTTGGCGAAACGATCAAATAGAGGCCTATCAAGGAAATCGTAACCCTTGGATTGACGGTGAGCGCCCATAAAAAAGCCCGCGTGAGCGGGCTTCTTCGCGTGGAGTGATACGTTTTATTGCGTATCGATTTTGCCCATCAAGGCAAAGCTTTTGACAAAAGGTCCTGCCATACGAGGATCTTTGATCATGCCTTTGAAATCACCCACGATGAACTTCAATTTGCCCATTGCGAATGCGGTACCGAGGCCGGTCATACCGATGCCATCAGATGCCCACTTGATCCAGTTGTCTTTGTCTGCACGCATGTCCCAATCGGGTGCGGTGCCATCGTAGTCACCAGCACGGGTACACACACCATTTTCAACAACAAAAACACCGCGAGGCTGGTCTTCACCTTTGAAACCACAGGTGATAACAGAGTTGAAACCGATTTCTGAGAGTTTGCCACTGACTTCTGCGTCAGAGTTCCATTGGTCCTTAAGAGCATTCATCCAATCAGCTGAGAAGAGTTCGGCCATTTTTATACCTCCAAAATACAACAAGAGTGGCGTAATCTTTGAGAGTCCTACGCCGGTTATTAGATGCCGTGAAACGGCGTTTGCTGGCCTGCAAACGGGCGCTATAAAACCACGAATAAAAGTCCCTGCAAAGCAGCAATTTCCCTCAATCTGCATCTGCCCGATTTACTTAGATTTTTTGTCAGAGCGGGAGCCACAGGCAAGGTATAATCGCGCGTTTTCAACCGGTAGTTGTTGTTCAGATGTCCCCAAACCGCACCGCAGAACTCGAAGCATTGATGGCTCAGCGCATCCTCATTTTGGATGGCGCAATGGGTACGATGATCCAGCGATATAAGCTCAGTGAGGCAGATTATCGCGGCGAGCGGTTTAAGGATTGGCACACAGACCTTAAAGGAAACAATGACTTACTTGCGATTACCCGTCCTGAGGTGATCCGCGAAATCCATGAGCAGTACCTCGATGCAGGTGCCGATATCCTCGAAACCAACACCTTTAATGGCACGCGTGTGTCGATGTCGGATTACGACATGGAGGAGTTGGCTTATGAGATCAATCTCGAAGCAACACGCTTAGCCCGTCAAGCGGCTGACAAGTACAGCACGCCCGACAAGCCGCGTTTTGTCGCCGGTGTCCTAGGCCCCACCTCGCGCACCTTGTCGATTTCGCCGGATGTGAATGACCCGGGTTATCGCAACGTCACTTTCGATGAGCTCGTTGAGCAATACACTGAGTCAACTGATGCGTTGGTGCAAGGTGGTTCAGACATTATTTTGATTGAAACCATTTTCGACACGCTAAATGCAAAAGCGGCGATTTTTGCGGTTAAGAAATACTTCGACGACAAGGGCATCACCTTGCCGATTATGATCTCTGGCACCATCACTGATGCCTCTGGTCGCACTCTGTCAGGGCAAACGACCGAAGCTTTTTATAACAGCTTGCGCCACGCCAAGCCGATCTCGATTGGTCTTAATTGTGCATTGGGCCCAGATCTGTTGCGTCAGTATGTTGAAGAGATGTCACGCATTGCTGAGTGTCATGTGAATGCACACCCGAATGCGGGCTTGCCAAATGAGTTTGGTGAATACGATTTAATGCCACCTGAGATGGCCGCACAGGTTGCTGAGTGGGCAGAAGCTGGGTTCCTCAACATCATTGGTGGCTGTTGTGGATCATCGCCAGATCACATTCGTGCAATTGCAGAAGCGGTCGCGGATAAAGCACCGCGTAAAAAACCTGAGCTTGCCGTTGAATGTCGTCTGTCAGGTCTAGAGCCACTTAACTTGGGTGAGCTGAGTTTGTTCACCAATGTAGGTGAGCGCGCGAACGTTACAGGTTCAGCCAAGTTCAAGCGATTGATCTTGAATGAAGAATATGAAGAAGCTTTAGATATCTGTCGTGCGCAAGTGGAAGATGGTGCGCAGATTGTCGACGTCAACATGGACGAGGGCATGCTGGATGGTGAAGCCGCGATGGTTCGCTTCCTAAATCTGATTGCCTCTGAACCCGATATCGCCAAAGTACCTTTGATGATTGACTCGTCCAAGTGGGAGATTATCGAAGCAGGTTTGAAGTGCTGCCAAGGTAAGCCAATCGTTAACTCAATCTCGATGAAAGAGGGCGAGGATAAATTCCGCGAGCAAGCCAAGCTGTGCCGTCGTTATGGTGCTGCGGTTATCGTGATGGCTTTCGATGAAGTCGGTCAGGCGGATACGCATGCACGTAAGGTCGAGATCTGTACGCGTGCTTATCGCATCTTGGTTGATGAGATTGGCTTCCCGCCGGAAGACATTATTTTTGACCCAAATATCTTTGCTGTTGCGACAGGTATTGAAGAGCACAACAACTACGGCGTCGATTTTATTGAAGCGACACGCGAGATAAAACAAACCCTGCCACACGCGATGATTTCGGGTGGCGTGTCTAACGTGTCATTCTCCTTCCGCGGTAATAACCATGTACGTGAAGCGATACACGCCGTCTTCCTCTATCACGCGATTCGCGCCGGTATGGATATGGGTATCGTGAATGCGGGACAGCTTGCAGTGTATGACGAGCTAGAACCTGAATTGCGTGATGCGGTTGAAGATGTGGTCTTGAATAAAGATCCAGAAGCAGGTGATCGCTTGGTTGAGATTGCGCCAAAGTATGCCGGTGATGGCGGTGGCGTTGAATCTAAACAAGATCTGGAATGGCGCACTTGGCCAGTGAATAAGCGTTTAGAGCACGCACTGGTAAAAGGCATTACTGAATACATCGATCAAGACACCGAAGAAGCACGCGCACAAGCTGAGCGTCCATTGCATGTTATCGAAGGCCCGTTGATGGACGGCATGAATGTGGTTGGTGATCTGTTTGGTGAAGGCAAGATGTTCCTGCCGCAGGTCGTTAAATCAGCGCGAGTTATGAAAAAAGCCGTGGCCTATCTGGAGCCTTATCTCGAGGCTGAGAAAGCTGATTGCGCGGTAGAAAGTAGCGGCAAGATTTTGATGGCCACGGTGAAAGGCGATGTTCACGATATCGGTAAGAATATTGTTGGCGTGGTGTTGCAATGTAATAACTACGAAGTTATCGACCTCGGCGTGATGGTGCCCGCAGAAACAATTCTGCAACGCGCCAAAGAAGAGAAGGTCGACATCATTGGTTTGTCGGGTTTGATCACACCATCACTCGATGAGATGGTGCACGTTGCTAAAGAAATGAAGCGACAAGGCTTTAATATCCCTCTAATGATCGGGGGCGCAACGACCTCTAAAGCGCACACGGCAGTGAAGATTGAGCCGCAGTATGAACACGGCGCAATTTATGTGGCCGATGCTTCGCGTGCAGTGGGTGTTGCATCGACTTTGTTATCGAAAGAGCAAAAGCCCAAGTTCTTAGCGGACCTGCGTGATGAATACGAGGGTGTGCGACAGCAACGCGCTGCTAAGAATGAAGCAAAAAATAATGTGCCGCTTGCAGAAGCCCAAGCTAATCGCACGCCGATTGATTGGTCTGCGGCTCCCATCGTAAAGCCTGCGAAGCTGGGTCTAACCGTTCTCGAAGATATTGACCTCAATGAGATCACGCCGTTGATCGATTGGACTTTCTTTTTCCATGCGTGGCAGTTGAAGGGTCGCTTCCCGAAAATTCTCGATGATGCTGAGAAGGGTGAAGAAGCGCGCAAACTTTATGCTGATGCAACAGCCATGCTGCAAAAGATCATTGATGAGAAATGGTTGAGTGCAAATGCGGTAGTTGGCTTGTTTGCGGCGAATGCTGTTGGCGATGATATTGAGGTGTACAAAGACGATTCACGTAAAGAGTTACTCACCACGCTACATAATTTGCGTAAGCAAGGTAAGCAGCCAGAAGGCAAATACAATGAAAGCTTAGGCGACTACATAGCGCCTAAGGACACTGGCCTGAATGACTACATTGGTGGCTTTGCGGCAACTGCAGGTATCGGTATCGATGAGAAGCTCGCTGAGTTTGATGCCGATCATGATGATTACAACGGTATCATGCTGAAAGCACTGGCCGATCGTTTGGCTGAAGCATTAACCGAATGGTTGCACCAAAAAGTCCGTACTGAGTTTTGGGGTTACGCATCTGATGAAGCGCTTAGTAACGAGCAACTAATCGAAGAGATCTATCAAGGTATTCGACCTGCAATGGGTTACCCAGCATCACCGGATCACACAGAGAAGGATTTGTTGTGGTCTTTGTTGGATGCCGAAGCTAATACCGGTATTTGGCTAACCGAGTCGAAAGCCATGGTGCCGACGGCGGCTGTATCGGGTTTATATTTTGCCCATCCTGAGGCGCGCTATTTTGCGATTGGTCGTATCAATAAAGATCAAGTCGAAGATTACGCAGCACGTAAAGGCGTTGAAGTTGCCGAGATAGAAAAGTGGCTCGGCCCTAATCTCGCGTACGATCCCGACGCCTAAAGTCCTATGCCACAGCTGATGCAACACAGTCACCGACAAGCCGTGCTGCTGTGGGGTGATCTTGCTTGGGCTATCGATCAGCTTGATGTGAAATCTTTAGGGCATTGTTTTTGGTATGGGGAACAAGCCCCACTTACGGTCGATACAGTTGCTGCTAATCACGTCACGCAAAAGTTAGGCCAGCAATGCGATAGCTTGGTTGTTGAGTGTCACCAAGGCTTAAAGCCTGATCATTTGGCGACATTGCTAGGCACTCTACGTGGCGGTGGCGTGTTGTACTTATTGCTTCCTGATCGTCAGAACTTCAAGGGTTTTGGTTTATATGAGCAGCGCTTAGCAACACTGTTTGATAGAGATGAACAACTCATTTATATCACCCAAGGTGATGATCAATCGCTACCTACGCCGCTTGCGGTTAAAAAAGAATCGTTTGAGTTAACGCAAGGTCAAAAAGATACGGTAGAAGCCATCAAGCGCGTTGCGACTGGGCATGCGAAGCGACCATTAGTCATCACGGCAGATCGTGGTCGCGGCAAGACAACCGCATTAGGAGAAGCGATTGCTGACCTGATTGAAGCTGACGAGAAAAAAGTTGTCGCGGTTATCAGTATGAATCGTCGATCAGTCGACCCGCTCTTTGATGTTTTGAAGCGACGTGGTGTGGGCGAGGGAGCTGTGCAGTGGATGCATCCCGATGAGTACTTATCACAGGAGCGATCGAGTTCGCTGTGTGTAATAGATGAAGCGGCAATGGTGCCACTGGCCACACTCGAAAAATTTCTTCAGCGAGAGAATCGTCTCGTTTTTAGTTCGACCGTGCATGGCTACGAGGGGAGTGGCCGTGGCTTTGTGACGCGATTCGCGAAGCTGCTTGGTAGCTATTCCAATCAAGTTAAGCAAATTCAATTAGATCATCCTGTGCGTTGGGCAAATGATGACCCCCTGGAGATCGCTTCGAATCAATGGCTAATGCTAAACGCTAAGCCAGATGAAATAGATAAGTGTGTCGGAGTAACGATTGAGTGTTGTGACAAGACATCATTGCTTAATGATGAGTCGCTATTGCGCGCTGTCGTTGGCTTGCTTGTTGATGCACATTATCAGACACGTCCTTCTGATCTACATGCCTTATTAAACGATCCGATGCAGCAGCTTTGGCTTGCTCGGGACAATGGTCGGGTCGTTGCGTGTGCAATCACGATTGAGGAAGGCGGCATATCAAAAGAGTTAGCAGAACAGATTGCGCGGGGTTATCGACGACCTAAAGGTCACTTGTTGTTGCAATCACTTGCGCAACATTCTGCTTATGCCGAAGGGCTTGAGAAAAAGCTCTGGCGCATTATGCGTATTGCGACACATGAACAGTGTCGACGCCAAGGCCTAGCAAGTCAGTTAGTTCAAGCAATCCTTAAAGAAGCAAAACAGCAGTCAATTGACTTGTTAGGAACGTCTTATGCGACTGATGTGACAAGTCTTGCGTTCTGGCAGTCGCAACACTTTAAATCAGCCCGTATCGGTCATCGTGTGGATGCCAGTAGCGGTGCGCAATCACTCCAGATGCTGTTGGCGATCTCTAAGAGTTGCATCGCAGATGTTGAGCAACTCCATGCGCAATATGTAAAAGATCTACCGTATCGATTATCTGATGATTTATCAGCGCTTGAGCCAGCAGTAGTAAGTGCTTTATTTTTCACTGAGTCCGCTTCAGACGCGATAGATCAAGCGGATAAAAAATTACTGCTGGGTTTTTCTGAGCATCGCCGTGAGTTGCAGTCGGTTGCCCCTGCGATGCAGCGCGTCCTTATTGCCAAGTTAAGTCACGCTGCCACCGAAGAGTCTACGGCGCTGAGTGTTGCGATAAAACGGTTACTACAGCGCCAAACGCACCAGCAAGTCACCCAGTCTGAGGGGATATCAAAGAGCGAGCAAATCGAGCTCTTGCGACAACTGTTTTCAGGCTTAATAGCCAATAGTTGACCTGCGCAAATTAGGCGCCTACATTCAGATCCATCACAGAGAAAGCTAGGGGGAAATGAGATGCTTTCAGTTGGCGATAAAGCACCGGCGTTTGAGCTGCCAGATGCAGATATGGCTATGTGTCTGTCACAAGACCTTGAAGGCTCAAATTACGTTATCTACTTCTACCCAAAAGATGACACGCCAGGTTGCACAATGGAGGCGCAAGAGTTTTCAGATCTTTTAGATGAGTTCGTAGCGCATAACACCAAGTTGATTGGCGTGAGCAAAGACAATTGCAAAAGCCACGGCGAGTTTCGCGATAAGTACGGTTTGACCGTGCAGCTGCTAGCGGATGTGGAAGGTCAGCTTTGTGATGCCTATGGCGTTTGGCAAGAAAAAGAAAAGAACGGTGAAAAGAAGTTTGGCATCGTTCGTTCGACATTCATTGTAGATGCGTCAGGCACCATAAAATTTGCTGAGTATGGGGTGTCACCCAAGGGGCATGCCGAACAAATACTCGAGGTCGTCAGATCCTTTTAAGCAAAAGCCCGTCGATGACGGGCTTTTTTCTGTCATTTAAAAATGCTGTTGAGTCGCTGCCACTCAAGTTCATCTAAAGCATCGCAGCGTATTTTTTCTAATGAAACAGGATGAGTGAAGCCAAGCTGCTTGGACGTGAGCATGAGGCGAAAGATGCCATGGTGTTCTCGAAAGTAGTTGTTATGTTTGCCATCACCATGCGTGGTATCGCCAATGATGTGATGCGAGATATGTTTGAAGTGCTTGCGGATCTGTTGTCGTCGCCCTGTGAGAGGTTCGGCTTCGACAATTGAATAACGAGAGGTGGGGTAACGACCAATCGCAACGGGCAGCTCCACGCGTTCTAAGCATCGGTATCTGGTGACAGCCTCTTGCGGCACGTTGTTGCCTTCCTCGTCTGCCACTGGGTGATTGATCTCGCCCTCATCATCAGCCCAGCCACGGACGAGTGCGTGATAAGACTTGCTGATCTGGTGTGACTCAAACTGAGTGACCAGATCACGTGCAATATCTGGATTTAATCCAAGCAGCAATACGCCTGAGGTTGCGCGATCCAAACGATGTACGGGGTAGACTCGTTGACCAATTTGGTCGCGCAGGGTCTGCAGTAGAAATACGGTATCTTGAGAGATGGGGCTACGGTGCATGAGCAAGCCAGATGGCTTATGAACCACAATCAAATGCTCATCTCGATACAAAATCGGGATTTCAGGCAGTTTACTGTGAGACTCAGTCATTGGCGTGTGGATGTGTCGCGGTCATAATGTGCACATGTCGATGCGTACCCGAATCTTACTGTTTTTATTCATCTTTGCAGCCATGCCGCTTTTAATGGCGGTAGTGATTAATCTGCCTTTGGTGCTTGAGCGGGTTGATACCTTTTACCGTCAGGCATTCTTGCAAAACTTGCGCGCTGATTTTATCGATCTTGATCAACATCTCGCGAATCGTAATGCCAATGTGCGTTTGTTAGCCCGTTTACCTGATCCGGCAATGCTAACCACTGAGGTTGAGATTCAAGAAGATCGCCTTGAGCAGGATCGTCAGCGCTATACCGCATGGGTAAACCGTATTTTGCGTGAAGAGCGAGATATCACTGAGATTCGTTTCTTGGATAAAGCGGGTGGAGATTTGATGTGGTTGCTGCGCGATAAAGAAACTGCGGCGTGGTACACGCCAAAAGAGGACCTGCCACCGGTCTCTGCTGAGTTGCGTAAAGCAGTCGAACAGGGAGATCTGACCAAAGTGACATTCTCTGCTGTCAGTATCGATGAGAAAGAGGGTGCGCTGAGTTTGCAAATGATGGCCCCGGTTGAGGTTAAGAGTGGTGGTGCCGTCATTATTACGGTCGATATCACCAGCCTGGCTCAACGCGATGATAAAACGCAGTGGGTTATGGATACCGGTGAGTATGTGCAGCTTGGTGGTATGCAGACACATGACAGCAATGCGTTTACCGACTACGTTGGCCTGAAGGACTTGTTTAGTAATCGTCGCATCGTAAGTTGGGAAAATAATGATCGCCGAGTGATCTGGGTACCGATGTTTTACACCGAGTCAGGTGCGCCTTTATGGGTGGGGCGGGAAGTAAGCTTACAGCCCTTGATCGATTTTCAAAGCGAGATGGTGCAGCGTGTTTTAGCCATCATTGCAGGCTTGATTGTCTTGCTGCTTTTCTCGACACGCTTGGTTGCTCGCCGCGTAGAAAAACTCAGTAACGAGTTGATTGGCGGTATTCGCCAAACGCTAGAGTCACGCAAAGCCGTTACGTTTGACTGGAATGACACCAAAGAGCTGCGTGAATTGTCATCTGACCTTACCAAGCTCTCAACCATGCATGCTGAGCAAGCTGAAGCGCAAAAAGCACATACCAAAGAGCTTGAAGCCAGTAACAAATATAAAAGCGAGTTCCTGGCCAATGTTAGCCATGAACTGAGAACGCCACTGAATTCAATCTTATTGCTGTCAAAACTGCTTGCGGCTGAAGAAGCTCAGCTCAAAGAGAAACAAAAGCAGCAGGCAGGCGTTATTCATAAAGCTGCGAATGACCTAAAGAACTTGATTGATAATATTCTTGATTTATCCAAGATCGAGGCGCGTAAGTTTGATGTGCACTGTGAGCAAATCGATGTGCATCAATTAGTCGATGATTTACACGAAATGCTTGAGCCGCAATATCAAGCTAAGCAGCTCACATTTAAGGTGGAGCATGAACAGGATGCGCCCAGCATGATTCGTAGCGATGCGGATAAGCTGCGTCAGATTTTGAAAAATTTCTTAGCCAATGCGTTGAAGTTCACCGATCAAGGCCAAGTGACGTTACGTATCGCGCCAGCAGAAAAGCCTTATGCCGTGATGTTCTCGGTGATTGATAGTGGCATTGGTATTGCACCTGAAAAGCAGAAGAAAATTTTTGATGCGTTTCAACAAGCGGATGGATCTACCAATCGTAAGTATGGTGGAACAGGTTTAGGTCTGACGATCAGTCGCCAGTTAGCACGTTTAATGCAAGGTGATATTCAGCTATCAAGCCAAGCGGGTGAAGGGGCAACCTTTAGCTTATTGCTGCCATTAAGTTGTGACTCAAGTGACATTATTGAGCCAGAAGAACTTCACCTTGATGATGCTAAAGAGATGGATGCTTTTGAAGAGTCAGCTCAAGCTGATTTATCTTCAAAACGCCTACTGGTCATTGAACCATCAATTGCGCGACAGTTAAGAATTAGTAAAGCCATCAATGCTTGTCAGGGTAAGGTGTTATTTATCGATGACCTTGAAGAGGCAGATGATGTAATTAAGGAAGAAGGCGCGATTGATGCCTTATTGATTGATCAAGATACGACACTTGAGAATGCTGTTGAGCTAATCCAGTCGCTGCGCGAAGCTCAGCAGGCGCCATTCCAATTGATGATGATCAAATCAACGTCAAGTCCATCAGTTAACACTACGCTCAGCAAGGTCGACTTTGATGCCGACGTGCTATTGTCGGATGATATGAAAGCGTTCACCCAGCAAGTCAGAGAAAACCTCGAATAATTAACATGACGCAGCAATACCAAGATTTCAAAATTCTTGCGGTTGATGACAACCCAGATAACCTGTTCACCTTACGTGCTTTATTAGAAAACAATATGCAGGTGCAATTGGTTGAAGCAACTGGTGGTGCCCAGGCGCTTGAGATTGCCCAAAGTACCCCAGATATCGATTTGATTATTCTGGATGTACAGATGCCTGAGGTGGACGGCTTTGAAACAGCACAAATGCTCAAACAACGTAAAAAGACGCGTGACATACCGATTATCTTTTTGACGGCGGCATTTAAAACAGAAGAGTTCCAAAAGCGTGGTTACGATGTCGGTGCCGCAGACTACCTGCTAAAGCCGATTGACGATAATCAGTTCCTGAATAAGGTCAGCACGTATTTCCGCCTGATCGAAAAAGAGCGTTCCCTGAATGTCATTCTCGAGCAGCAGGTTGCTGAGCGCACCGCTGAGCTCAATCAAGCCAACCAGCATCTGAGTAACATTCTTGCCAACATGGGTGAAGCCTTATTTGTGCTCACGCCAGACGGAGCGATTAAGGAAACAAACCCTGCTGCTCAGACGCTACTGGCGTATAGCGCTGAGGAGCTTGTGGGTATGCAGATCAGTGATGTCTTTGAGGAAGATGGCGAAGAGCAGGCCGAAGCCTTTTTTGGTACATGGCTTGAGGCGTTGATACGTGCGGGTGCAGTAAAAGATATCGATGCGGCACTGGTCGACAAGCAGGGTAAACGTATTCCCATATTATTTTCTCGTACTGCCATCACAACTGAGAGTGGCGAGTTAGATGAGATTCTTTGCATCGCAAAAAATATGCAGGGATATCGTAAAATAGATGAAGATTAAGACTCACTAAGAGTTTAGGTGACAAGATGAATGATGAAGTAAACGATTTGCCATCCGACGAAGATCCAACCATGACCGCGAATGCGCTTAAGGCAATGGCGCATCCACTGCGTTGGAAAATTTTGTGCACTTTAGGCGATCGTGAGTTATCGGTAAGTGAAATCGTTGAGCAGACGGGCACTTCGCAAAGTAACATTTCTCAACATCTTGAGCAGCTGCGCAATAAAAATATTGTGACCTCGCGTAAAGATGCGAATCGCATTTTTTATAAAATTCGTAACGGCAAATTACTCGAGCTAGTCGGTACTATGCGGACTGTTTTGTGTCCTGCTAACTTGGATGATCGTTACTATCCTGTCGACGACGATTAAGTTTGCATGCAACTTGATGCGCTTTACGCCAGTCGCGTTGCGGCTGCCGGTCTTCATGATGACCCTGACCAACGTAAATTAATCGAACACTTCCAGCGAGTGAGCGATCAGCTCTCTGCCCGTCCCGTAAAAACGTGGAAAAACTTTCTCGGTAAAGCAAAGCCTCAGGCGATAAAGGGTTTGTATATCTATGGTGGTGTCGGTCGCGGCAAGACCTGGATGATGGATATGTTCTTTGATGCCCTAGCTGAAGAGCAAAAGCTTCGATTGCATTTCCATCGTTTTATGCAGATGGTGCATGCCGAGCTGACCCAAATTAAGGGTGAAAAAGATCCACTGAAAAAAGTGGCATCAAATATGGCTAAAGACACGCGGGTGTTGTGCCTTGATGAATTCCACGTTGTGGATATCGGTGATGCCATGATTTTGGCGCGCTTGCTGCGTGCTTTGTTTGAAGAAAATGTTGTGCTACTCACAACATCAAACGTGCATCCTGATGATCTTTATAAGGATGGACTACAGCGTGCGAGCTTTTTGCCGGCAATCGAGATGCTAAATCAAAAGACGGATGTGGTATCCATGGGTGGCGATCGCGATTTCCGTGTGCAAATCATGTCGCAAGCGTTGGTCTATCACTGGCCGCATGGCCAAGCTTCGGATGCAGCGATGTTGAATGAGTTTGAACAACTCGCGACCGGCGAGGTGAGTACCGATCAGATCATTCGCATTAACAATCGTGAGATGCCTTATCGTTATTACGCCGAAGGTTTGGCCTGGTTTGATTTTGAAGCCTTGTGTGGACCACCCCGTAGTCAGCATGACTACATTGAGCTAGCTCGTAGTCATCACACCGTCTTTATTAGCAATATTCCTTCGATGGGGGCTGCACGCGATGATCGCACACGGCGATTCATCTTTTTGATTGATGAGTTTTACGATCGCAAAGTCAAGGTTGTCATCAGTGCTGAGGTGCCTTTGATGCGTTTATATAAAGGCGAACGTCTTGCATTTGAGTTCCAACGCACAGTGAGCCGCTTAACCGAGATGCAAACTCCCGAGTACATGGGTAGTACTCACATCGGCTAAGAAAAACCCCTGAGTGGGGCAGGCCACGCAGGGGTTAAAAGACTAACAATCACTTTGCGGAGGTTGTGAGTACCGGCTTGGGGGATACGTCCTTCACATCGAACGCTTAAAATCTTTAAGAGCTAGCTATTGAGAAAAGCCTCCTATTAGCCATATCGCATTGGCGGCGAGTAATACCGCGCTAGCCATTAAGGTTTCAAGCATATGTGTTCGCATGACGACGCTCCTGCCAAACCGATAGAGACCGATGGATGTCGGTCGATAATCCGGTGTTACCCGGGTCTTAAAATCTAGTATGAAATAAGCGAAGTGAAAGGGCGGGCGAATCCCTAAGTGAATTCCCTAGCTCAGCTTGTCGACAATCGTGAAGCCAGCAATATAGGTTCCAGCGGCAGAGCCCAGGGTGCTAAATAAGAAAACGAGAAGAGTGCGAGAGACTCGATTTTTCCACCATCCGCGCAGTGAGGTGGTATCACTTCGCAACGCACTGAAGTCGCTGACACGGGGTTTGCGCAGCCATAGTTCAGCAGCGGCGGTCACCATGCCGGCACCAATCGTTGGGTTGAGTGAGGTGATTGGTGCGGCCACAAAGGCGGTGATAATGGTCAGCGGATGGGCAAATGCGATCGCCGCACCGAGGGCAGATAAGGTGCCATTGATGACAATCCAGTCTTTGACGAGTTCCCAACCTAAATCTTGGTTCTGTGAAAAGCCGAGATAAAAGCCCAAAAAGACCAGCGCCACAATCACCCAGGGGATCATTTTGGGCCAGGTCGATTTGGTGGGCAGCTGATTAAGCTCATCGACAATCGGGCTTGGTGCCTCGATGCGTTGTAGCTCTTTTTCCATGCCATTGAGGTGACCAGCACCGACCACAGCCAGAATGCGCTTGCCCGGATGTTGTTCAGCGACCTGCTTGAGGCGAGCGGCCATGAAGGTGTCGCGTTCAGCGATTAATGGAATGAATAAATCTTGACGATCTTCAGCGAACTCCGCAAAGGCGGTTTCTAGCATATCGCCTTCTTTGAGCTTTTCGATTTCGTCTTCGCTGACATCCTCTTTACTGATCAGGCTACCGATGATGCCGCCAAATAATCCCCAGCGTTTCCACCAAGGTAGGTTCGCTGCAGTACGTTTTAGAGTGGTGCCGATCTCACGATCAATTAGCTCTAAAGGAAGATGGGCTTGCTTAGCACCTTCCATAGCCGCGCGCATCTCGGCACCTGGCTGAATGCCATGCTGTTCAGCAAGACGTTGTTGGAAAGCGCCCATCGCCAGATTGGCAGCGATCATCGCGGCTTTGCCTTCTTTGATCACTTGCAGCAGATCCATTTTGGCAAGCGAGTCAGGATTGGCGAGCGCGTGGTGACGACTCTCACATAACTCAATCGCGATAACGTCATATTCACCCGACTCAATCAGCTGGCTAACCGTTTCTGCACTTTTACGCGAAACGTGCGCGGTGCCCAAAAGGGTAATTGAGTTGTCACCAAGGTGCGTTTGCACAATAGGGTCGGTGACATGAGGGTTATTAGACATGAACTTCTCCTGCAAGCTAGGCATGATACCCGTGCTGCAAATTCAACGCGATAAAACCTATGACTACTGATAACAATCCTATTTTTGATCTCGATGCTGTCGAAGCGTGGCTAAATCGCTGTTTGCAAGAGCAGCATGGCGGCAAAGTTCTGTTGGCCAGTTTTAAAGAGGGAAAAGCACAGCTTGCCTGGGCTGCTGGATTGCCGAGTGCAGATGATCTGCCGCATTTCGAGACATTTGCGCGGCATGTTTTGATCGAGTTGTGCCCGTCTGATGCTTACTGGGTTTTTGTGCCGGACTATCAATTGCAGTCAGGTCATTATCGGGTGATGTTGCAGCAAGGTGGTCAGCAGATCATTTGCGCCAAAGCGATGTGGCATGCTGGTGAGTGGCTGTGGAAAGATGATAAAGAGGCGGTCTTAAATGATCTACTCAAGGAGCAAACGCATATACCTGCTTTGCTAAGACGTGACATCACCAAGATGGCAGATGAGATGGAAATTGAGCCACCTAATCTTGGAGCAGCGGTTCTAACGTTTTAAGCACCTCGGTGCCGCTCCAATCAAAAGCACCAAAGCCGGCATAACGGATCTTATGCTGACGATCGAGAATTAACGTGGTTGGAAAAGCATGCACATTCCAACGTTTAAGCGCACTACCATCAATGTCCATCAATACAGGGAAAGTGATCGGCTTATCTTTTAAGAACTCACGCATTTGCTCTTTGGTTTCGCCCACATCCACCGCGAGAATTTCTAAGCCGCGTGACTTTGTCTTTTGATATAAGCGCTCTAACGAGGGAATCTCTTCAACGCAGGGAGGGCACCATGTCGCCCAAAAGTTCACTAAGACGACTTGGCCTTTAAGTTCTGCAAGATCAATCGACCTACCCTCGAGCGTGTTGAGCTTGAGCGGTAGTGCGTAGGCATCGCCTTTATAGGGTTTGAGCAAAGCTGAGCCGCTGGGTTTTTCAGGCTGAGCTTCTTCATCGCTCATACGGGATGCCGTGTTGGGAGTGCCATCAAGTAACTTCAGTTGTTGCGTTGCCGCCTTGAGGATATTAGGTAGTCTCTGGGTCATCTTTGCTTCAAGATCACTGAAGAATTCGCGGGAGAAAAAGCCATCACCCACATCCTCGAGTGTTTGTAAGAACACTGGACTTCCGCCTTTCTCAAGCTCTTCAGCTACCAAGCCAACTCGCCAGTAACCGCCGGCTGCTTTGGGTTGGAGAATATAGATAGGTAAGTTGCTTGCACTTGCTATAGGTAAAAAGACAGCTGTCTCGCCACCTTGTGGTGTGCTTTGGTAAAGCCTTGGACTGATGCTGATCATGCCACGTAACCGTTTTAGATCGCGTTGACCGTCTTGAAGACGACGTGTGGCTTGCAGTGCTTTTACTGCCATACGTCCAGAGTTCACTAGGTAGATATCTTTGGTCGTATCACTTAGGGCTTTATCAATGACTTCCACCACGAACTGGGGATCGAGTTCGTTGAGGCTGTAACGACCCGGTGGGATAAACCATGCTGAGTGGTAATCGGGTATCCACGTTTCAATGCCTACTTTGGTAGTACGTTGTGCGAGCTGTTGAAAGCGCGGTGATAAACCAAATTCAGAAGGTAGCCATATAAATAATGCGTCACCTTCGCTTGTGAAGGTTATAACGGGCAATTCGGTGCCATCGCTCAGTTCAATGAGCTGTTCTTCAGCAAACACGCTAAAAGAGCTGAGGATAAGTAATGTTGTAGCAAAAAACGTCTTCACGCGAACTCCCGTAATAAGGGACGCAGTATACGGAATCACAGAGTAAAACAACGATCGGAATACCGTTGTCCGAGTAGGTTGATGAACAGGCCTCAAACACCGACACTGCGCGCATGAAAAAACTCGAGCAGCTCAATTGGAATAACCGCTTCGCGCAGTTGCCTAGCGACTTCCATAGTCGCGTCAAGGCAACGCCATTGAGCTCGCCGTATTTGATCAGTGCTTGTACTGCTTTAGCCGAAGAACTGGGGCTTGATCCTGCTGAGTTACATACTCCTGGTTTTGCGCAGTGGTGCATGGGGCATTTTGAATTAGAAGGAACGCAGCCCGTCTCTGCCTTGTATTCAGGTCACCAGTTTGGACATTACAACCCGCAGCTTGGCGATGGACGTGCACTGCTACTTGGCGAGATGATGGGGCCTAATGGTCAGCATTGGGAGTTGCAACTCAAAGGTGCAGGTCCCACACCTTATTCGCGTGGTGCAGATGGCCGCGCGGTACTTCGTTCGAGTATTCGCGAGTACCTGTGTAGTGAAGCGATGCATGGCTTAGGTATTCCGACCACACGAGCCTTGGCGCTTGTGGGTAGTGATGAAGAGGTCTATCGCGAACAGATTGAAACCGGTGCCACCGTGATGCGCGTCAGTCCAAGCTTTGTGCGCTTTGGTAACTTCGAAATTTTTTATTACCGCGATCAACATGCGCAGCTCAAGCAGCTTGCAGATTATGTGATTGATCATGACTTCACCGATCTCAAAGATAATGCACAGCCTTATCACGCCTTACTTAAAACCGTTGTAGAGCGTACTGCAGCTTTAGTAGCGCAATGGCAGTTGGTAGGTTTTGCGCATGGTGTGCTGAATAGCGACAACATGTCAGTGCTTGGCTTAACACTCGACTATGGTCCGTTTGGATTTCTCGATCAGTACAATCCCGGTTTTATATGTAACCACTCTGATCATCATGGTCGTTATGCGTTTGATCAGCAGCCAAGTATTGGGTTGTGGAACTGCAGCTGTTTTGCGCAAGCCTTATTGCCTTTACTTCATGAAGATGGTGAAACGGCTGCGGCACAAGCGCGTGAATTACTGGAGTTATACGAACCGATGTTAGTTAAGACGTTTGCTTCAGGTATGCGCGCCAAGTTGGGGTTGGTCAAAGAAGAGTCCGTTGATCAACAACTGAGTAGTGAGCTGCTTGAGTTAATGGAAAAAAATAAAGCGGACTATACCAATACCTTCCGTCAGCTCAGCGATATCACCCTTAATGGGGATCGTGGTAAAGCACGTGATAGTTTTGTTGATCGCGAAGCTTTTGATGTGTGGACAGACAAGTACCGTAAGCGCTTAAGCTTAGAGTCTCGTGATGATGCGGCACGTAAACAAGCGATGGATGCAGTGAATCCAAAGTATGTGTTGCGAAACTATTTAGCGCAAACGGCGATTGAGAAAGCGCAGCAGAAAGATTTCAGCATGGTGAATGATTTATTGGCGGTGTTGCAGTCGCCGTTTGATGAGCACCCTGAGTTTGCTGCATGGGCAGCTGAGCCACCGAGCTGGGCAGATGAAATTTCAGTCAGCTGTAGCTCCTAAGTTACACTGCACCTTACGTTTTATTTGAGAACATTATGTCGATCCCTTTTAGCGAGTTGCCAGGCCGTCACGAGCGTCATTACAAACGCCGTTTAGATAATCCATTATTCCGTGAGCCTGCCACATTGAATGATGCTGATCTTTTGAACGCACAGCGCCTTGACCATGAGGAGTTGTTGGCGTTTATCACTGAGCTACGTGCAACCGTTGAACGTGCGCTTAATTTGAAGTCGAACGAAGAGAGTGATGTCATCCTTAAACTTAAGGAAGATCTTGAGCGTTTGTACGAAACCTCAGCAGGCTTGGCGGACGAGCAGGGGGCTAATCAACAAGCGTTGAGTCAATTGCTTGCTGCAGTGATGAATACGATTCGTTCAAACACCACCGGCGATAGTTTGGCGGAACAGGAAATGGCGATGGAGCAGCAAGCACGGCAGATGCATTTTGAGTTACTGCAACATGCGTTAGTCGCTGATCTACTTCATCCAGAGACTTTGATCGCACCTGATCAGTTAGTACCAACATTATTAAGTTCGCCAACTGAGCAAGTGAAAGCAGTGATGGTGATTTTTGACCCAGAGCAGTTGGCGATGATCAGTCAAGAAGCGCAAGCGTTGCTGTCTTTGCATGATCCGCAAAAAAAGATCGTTGATGCACAAACTAACTTAACGATTATTCAGCAAGCGAGTTAAGTAAATAACAGGCATAAAAAAGCCCCGCAGTGCGGGGCTTTTTCGTTTCAGTCGAGACTGAATTACTTAGCTACTGGAGCCTGTGGCGCGTAGTAAGGAGACTCGTAACCGTAACCAGTGAAGTTACCGTTGTTAGAAGCGTTACCCTTAGCGTCGCCTGCAGTGCGGCCTTTACCAGAGAAGTTCATAGAGAAAGTCGCTTCACCTTCACCAGTACCGTTACCAACGAAGTCGCCGTTTGCGTTGTTAGCACCGTTCATTGAACCGTTACCGTTGTCGAAGAAAGCAGAAGCTTGAGCTGAAGCAACGATAGCTGCGATTGCGATGATCTTTTTCATTGTAAAAATCCTTAAAAATTTGTTTAAAAGTGTGTTGCTGCTCAGTTACTGATCAGCTGATGAAGATAAGTATATTAGTATTTGCTTAAATGTCAATGTATTTTTCACCAGTCATCAATAATTTTTCTAAAAGAGCCCCAAAAAGGGTGCATTTTTGGTTGGTTGATCTGTGTCAGGGAAGATTTGTGGCTGATTTCCGATAATTTGGCTTCCTCCTATGAGATTCCAGTCACTCGAGCCTGATTTTCCCCCCTAACTCAGGCTCGTAGAATGAGTGATTTTTGACCTCGGCTTACCGAGGTCTTTTTTTGGCCATAAAAAAACCCCGCCGGAGCGGGGTTCTTCGTATTCAGTGGGGAACTGAATTACTTAGCAACTGGTGCGTAAGCTGGCTGCTCGTAACCGTAAGCAGTGC
>ERZ1089241.17-NODE-17-length-32137-cov-11.810392_pt1 | contig 32137 bp, 33 predicted proteins | sample MGYA00383548_ERZ1089241 | MGnify/ENA primary metagenome ERZ1089241 (study PRJEB34543, sample SAMEA5968658) | marine metagenome | biome: water | collected 2014-06-21 | depth 0 m | study: Ocean Sampling Day (OSD) data from North Adriatic Sea | reverse complement strand
GGATGCGCGAGAATAATTCCCACGTTTAGCCGAAAACCGTCCTGATCAATCATGACTTGAAACTCCCTTAAAACCCTCGCATTCTTTCAACTTTTAACAAATCACTCAATCAAACAAGACAAATTCTATGCAACTTGCCATTTTCGACCTCGACCACACCCTTCTTCCATTCGATAGTGACAAGGCATGGAACCAATTCTTGATCGATATCGACGCTGTCGATGAAGCCTACTACCACGACAATAATGAGCGGTTTTATCAAGATTACCTCGATGCCAAACTCGACATCCGCGCATATCAACGATTTGCATGCGAAGTTCTACAAAACTATCCAATCGAGCAAGTAACAGCTTGGAGAGATCAATACATCCAAGACATTGTTCGTCCACAACTACAGATTAAAGCTCTAGAGTGCATCCAAGCCTATAAGATCGAGGGCTTCCATACACTCATCATTTCAGCAACAAATACATTCATCGTAGAACCGATCGCTAGCCTCCATGGTGTTGAAAGCTACCTCGGTTGCGAATTTGAGGTTGTTAATGGCAAATACACTGGCGAACTAACAGGCATCCCAACGTATAAAGAAGGAAAAATCGCGGCACTCGATACGTGGCTTAGCTCACAAGGCGCCAAAGCAACGGCCATTCATTTCTATTCAGACTCGATTAACGATCGACCGCTCCTTGAGCGAGCTGACCAGGCATTCGTCGTTGATCCAGATCAGTCATTAGCCGAACTTGCCAAAGATCAAGGGTGGCCAGTGATACAGTTTGCAGACTAGTTGGAGTCTGCCATGAAGCATATCGGTTATTTCACCCACTCAGATTGCATGATTCATGATATGGGACACATGCACCCCGAGAGTCCCATGCGACTGCAAGCAATCGATACCCGTCTGCAAGCCCAGGGGTTAATGCTTGATCTGACGCGATTCGATGTAGAGCCGGCAGAACTCGATCTTATAGAAAGAGCGCACCCTCATCAGTACGTTCATGAAATCGAGCAAATAGGGTATGACGCGATTAATGGTGATTTAATTCCTGTCGATGGTGACACATCGATGGGCCCCGGATCGCTCCGAGCCGCGCTACTTGCAGCCGGCGCTGGATGCCAGGCCGTTGACCATGTGATGGCAGGTAATATTGAGCGCGCGTTCTGCGCGACCAGACCTCCAGGACATCATGCTGAAAAATCGTTGGCCATGGGATTTTGCTTATTCAATAACGTGGCTGTTGCTGCCTTACATGCGATCGAACACCACGGGCTTGAACGCGTCGCCATCATTGATTTTGATGTTCACAACGGCAATGGAACCGTCGACATTTTTAAAGATGACGAACGTGTGATGGTGTGTTCTTCGTTCCAACATCCGTTTTATCCCAACAGACACTTTGATACCCCAGGCGAGCATTTGATTCTCACGCCTATTAATGCGGGATCTGATGGTTTGGAATTTAGAAAGAAAGTCGAAAGTGATTTCTTCCCAGCACTCGATCAGTTCAAGCCAGAATTAATTTTGATTTCAGCAGGCTTCGATGCACATACAGAAGATCCACTTGGTGAGTTGAATCTCGTTGAAGATGATTATCGTTGGATCACAACATTAATAAACGATATCGCTAACCGTCATAGTCAATCACGTATCGTATCTATCCTCGAAGGTGGGTATCATCTCGGAGCGTTGGGCCGTAGTGTGTGTGCCCACATCGAGATGATGCTTCATGACTAATTTATCTGACTATCAAAAAGTACTGACACCGAATTACGGCTTACCTCCCACAATTATTGTGAAAGGACAGGGCTGTGAACTATTTGGACAATCGGGCGAACGATACTTAGATCTCGCTGGCGGAATTGCGGTAAGCGCATTAGGTCATTGTCATCCCGATGTTGTGAAAGCCCTAGTCGAACAAGCCAATAAGGTGTGGCACCTTTCAAATGTGCTGGCAAACGAGCCAGCAATCGAACTCGCGAAGGCTCTTGTAGCGGCCACATTTGCAGATCGCGTGTTTTTTTGTAATTCGGGAGCAGAAGCTAATGAGGCTGCTATTAAAGCAGCTCGAAAAGCAGCGTTCGACTTACACGGACCTGAAAAGCACGAGATTATTGCTTTTAATGATGCATTTCACGGTCGAACTATTGCGACCGTAACTGCCGGCGGTCAGCCAAAATACAGAACCGGCTTTGGGCCCATGCCAGAGGGTTTTACACACCTTGCATTTAACGACTGTAATGCGCTGGAAGCTCAAATTTCGGAGAAAACTTGTGCCGTAATGGTTGAGGCGGTGCAAGGGGAAGGAGGAGTGCGCCCGATTTGTCCTACATTTTTCGAGAAAATCCGCGCTGCCTGCGACCGTGTGGGTGCTGCCTTGATCGTCGATGAAGTGCAAACAGGTATGGGACGGACTGGTAAACTGTTCGCCTACCAACACAGTGACATTACTCCAGATATTTTAAGTAGTGCTAAAAGTCTTGGTTGCGGCTTCCCCATCGGCGCAATGCTTTGTAAAGAATGGATTTCCGAACATTTAGTTGCTGGAACACATGGGAGCACGTATGGGGGAAATCCACTTGGAACTGCGATTGCTGGCAAAGCTCTCGAGATCATCAACACACCAGAGCTTCTTGCCAACGTAGTTGCTCGTGGTCAGCAATTGATGGACGGACTCAATGCATTGAACTCAAAGCATGAGTTGTTCAAAACAATTCGCGGCAAAGGCTTGCTGGTTGGCGCTGTTTTGAAAGATGAGTATAGCGGCCGCTCTGGCGAACTCTCCGCGTTAACCATGAAAGAAGGGCTTATGACCCTTGTTGCTGGGCCCAACGTGCATCGATTTGCACCGCCTTTGATCATTTCAGACACTCAAATCGACGAGGCGTTAGATTTACTTGATCACGCTTACAGCAACTTTAACAAACAGACTTAATTGAACCGATTACGCTACACTGGAATCTATGAAGATGTATCGAACTAAATCACGGCTTTTGTTTGCGGCAATCGCTTTCTCTCTATCCCAAGCAACGATGGCTTTCGATGTTGCAGGACTTAAAATTGGCGATACGGTTGATGACTTCCAGAGTTTGGAGAGCCCAGCAAAGGAATTTCTTACCATTACCCATGATCCAGACGGGAAAATCGTTCGTATTTTTTATCGTCAGGAAGGCCTCCCGAATGATGAGAAAACCCAAGCTAAGCTCGTGAACCGTATCTGTAACAAATACGGACGTGTAACTCCATGCTACTCCGCTCTTTCAGAAATTGAATCGAACGATAAGCAATTTCTACGCTTTTTCCATCTGTATCGTAATGATGCAGAAACTCAAGAGTTGCGCACGCGTATCCGTCGAACAAAAGCCTTCAGTTTGACTCCTGACCTTACCGTTGAAATTGATTTGATGGACTCAGCGTACGCAAAAGCTCTGCGTGAGCAAAAAGCAACTGCATCAGATTTGATTGACTTCTAAGAAATATCAGCCAACTCAAGGACCTGAGTTGGCTTTATGCTTACTTCTGACGTGATTTCTCAATCAGTTCATCTAACAGTTTAAATAACTGATCTTCGCCACCGGCTTGTGAAACACCTGTGACAAATTGTCCGTTCACGACGAGCGCTGGAACACCCTGAATCCCATAGGCACGTACCCTTGCATCAGCCAGACGTAATGCGCTTTCTGTCGCAAATCCACTCAGCTCGCGCTTCACAATTGCTGGATCTACTCCGTATCGCTCGAAAAATGCGACAACGTCGTCAACTCGCTGCAAACGTTGCCCTTCGCGATGAATCGCGTTGAACAAAGGCTCATGGATTGTCTCGAGCACACCTAGGTTCTTAGCGACCCAAAACATCCGCGCATGCATCTCCCAGGAACGCCCAAATACGACCGGCATCCGTACGAAATTCACGTCACCAGGAAGCTTTTGAACCCAGGCTTTTAACGCTGGATCGAGCGAATCACAATGTGGGCATCCATACCAAAACAGCTCCAGAACCTCGACCTTTGCTGGGTCAGATGTGACCACAGGCTTCGCGAGGGTCTGGTAGTGAACTCCTTCCTGGAATCCATCAGCGGAACATGCTTGATTGAGCATCAAGCCAAGACCGATAACGATTGAGGAAAGGATGCGCTTCAGCATTACTGAAGACCTCCAACATAGCTAGCAACCGCTTTGATATCAGAATCGGACATGTTTTTCGCAACGCCATTCATCATCGCGTTCACACGGAGTCCATCACGGAATGCTTTTAATTGTACTTCTGTATAGCCAGCCCATTGTCCTTTCAATGATGGGAAAACAGCCGAAGCTACCCCAGCACCAGTTGGACCATGACATGCAGCACAAGCACTCACACCCTTCTCAGAGTCACCGAATCGATATAACTGCTCGCCGCGAGTAACCAAATCCGCTTCCACAGCCCCAGCCGATGTTACTTGCGTTGAAAAATAAGCGGCTAGATCTGAAATATCTTCATCCGATAGCGCGCCAGCAAAACCCGCCATAATCGCGTTCGCACGAGAGCCGTCACGATATGCTTTGAGCGTAGATTCCAGATAACTCGCATGCTGGCCTGCCAATTTCGGATAATCTGCAGCAGCACTATTGCCGTCAGCACCATGACAACCGGCACAAACAGCGCTCTTTGCTTTACCTTGATCAGCATTGCCGACATAAGCGTTCGTCGCTGCAGAATCAGCGGCCATGGCAACCGTCGAGGTCAGGGTCAATCCAATAACGGTGATTAATGACTTCATTCGTTTCATCTCTTTGTTGGGAAAGCGATACGTTTTTCGATGCCGTAGTATACATTGCACCTGAGATTTATGCAGTGAAGGATTTAAATACAGTGCGCGACACACAGCTCGACCCAAGACTGGCACAAACCAAGTTTATGATAAGCGCACCAACGCTGGATCATTGCCCTCCAGAGTGTGGCCCCGAAATTGGGTTTTGCGGTCGATCCAATGCTGGCAAATCGAGCGCTCTAAATACGCTTACTGGCCAAAAAAGTCTTGCTAGAGTCTCTAAAACACCTGGGCGAACACAGCTCATCAATTTCTTCGAAGTGCCAGGAACCGGCGGATTCTTGGTGGATTTACCGGGTTATGGGTTTGCTAAAGTCCCAGAGGCCATGAAAAAACAGTGGCAACAACACTTGGGTGAATTCCTTGCAGAACGACGTACACTGACAGGTCTCGTCCTTTTGATGGATGTGCGGCATCCAATGACTGCATTGGACCAACAGATGCTGTCGTTTGCAGACCATCGGGAGATGGATACGCTTTTACTTCTCACCAAAAGCGACAAGCTGAGCCGCAACCAAGCTGCCAAATCTCGTTTATCTGTTCAGAAACAGCGTCCGAATTCGGTCATACTCAACTTTTCAAGCCTCGATAAAACAGGCATCGAAGAGGCATCTGCTTGGATTACCCATCATCTGGAAGGCCACGCATAATAAAAAACCCCGGTAGCTCACACCGGGGTTTCAACGTCCGACAGGGGTCTCGTCGGAACAACGAATGAGGGAAACTCGTTGTCTTATATATTCAGACAGGCTTTATTTGAAAAAGTTCAAAAATATTTCAAATAAATTTAATGCGCCTCAAACCAACTCTCACCGCTTCCGATTTCAACGACTAATGGGACCCTCAGCTCAGCTGCAGCCTCCATTTCTGTGCGCACGAGCAGGCGAGATGCATCTAAATCTCGATCTCTAACTTCAAATACCAATTCATCATGCACTTGGAGCAAAAGATTACAGCCCAAGTCACCTGTGGCGAGCGCTTCGTGAACTCGCAACATCGCGCGCTTAATTATGTCTGCCGCTGTTCCCTGCATTGGCGCATTAATCGCAGCCCGTTCAGCCGCCTGCCGGATAGGCACTTGCCGCGCGTGAATATCAGGAAGCGTAAGGCGTCGACCAAACACTGTTTCCACATAGCCTTTTTCATGAGCCATAGCTCGGGTCGAGTCCATGTAATGTCTCACCCCGGGATATCGTTCAAAATAACGATCAATGTATGCAGCAGCTTCTGCGCGCTCAATTCCAAGTTGTCGAGCAAGACCGAAAGCGCTCATGCCATAGATCAATCCAAAGTTAATGGCTTTAGCGCGGCGGCGCTGCTCATCTGTCACGAACATGGGCTCGAGATCAAATACCTCAGCAGCAGTAGCTCGGTGAATATCATCACCGCGCGCAAACGCATCGACCAAGCTTTTATCACCAGACAAGTGCGCCATGATTCGTAATTCAATCTGAGAATAATCAGCCGCCATTACAGACCAACCGTCGGGAGCAATGAACGCCTTCCGAATCCGTCGACCCTCATCGGTTCTGATCGGGATATTTTGCAAATTCGGATCTGATGATGACAATCGGCCCGTGGATGTCACGGCTTGATGGAAAGAAGTATGAACACGTCCATCTGCTGGATCGCAATCTTCAGGCAACTTATCTGTATACGTTCCCTTCAGCTTAGAGAGGCTTCGATGCTCAATCAATAGCTTGGGCAAAGGATAATCGAGTGCCAATTCTTGAAGCACTTCCTCGTTCGTCGAAGGCGCACCTTTCGGCGTCTTTTTAAGCACGGGAAGCTTCAATTCATCAAACAAGATTTCCTGCAATTGTTTAGGGCTTGCCAAATTAAAAGGTCGGCCAGCGAGGCTCTGGGCCTCGGTCTCTAATTCTTCAAGCCTTGCACCAAGTGACACCGATTGCGATTTCAATATCGCGCCATCGAGTAATGCACCGTGATTCTCCATCTCGCGAAGCACGAGCATCACCGGGAGCTCTAAATCCTGATAAATAGATTGCAACGAGGGCTCGTTTTCCAACCGATTCTTGAATTGATTAAACAATCGCAAAGTGACATCTGCATCTTCCGATGCATAGTCAGACGCTTGCTCGAGCGGCACCGCTGCGAATCCAATTTGTTTAGCGCCTTTACCACAGACGTCTTCATAGGAGATGGTATTCACACCCAAAATGCGTTGAGCTAATGAATCCATGTCATGACGCCCGCCTGCCGCATCCAACACATAGCTCATTAACATCGTGTCAGCGAGTGCACATCTTGGAATCAAACCGACCGTCTCTAAAACCGTTAAGTCATATTTCAGGTTATGGCCGACCATCGTCAGAGTCGGGTCTGATAGGAGATTCGATAGTTGATTCAGCACAAGAGTAATATCAAGTTGCTCTCCACTCCGATGAGCGACAGGGATATAACATGCTCGACCATCTGCATATGCCAGCGAAATCCCGACGAGTTCCGCGTGCCGAGCCACTAACGAAGTTGTCTCTGTATCGAGCGCAAATGTCCGAGCTTCTCGGCACTGAGACAGCCAGAATTCGAGCCGATCGGGAGTCGTTACAAGCTCATACTGCGTCTCAACTGCTGCGGGAACCTCAACTGTTGTCTGATTCGACACCGGTGGGTGTGAGAGTTGTTTTAAAAATTGATTAAGTTCGAGTTCCTTATAGAGCTCTGTCAGCTTTTCTACATCCGGGCCTGAGCGAGATAATTCATCGAGCCCAACTGCTAACTCGCAATCCGTTTTAATAGTGACCAATGCCTTAGATAAAGGTAGAACATGCATGTGCTCCCGAAAGGTCTCACCAATTTTGCCGCCAATATCATTCGCGCTCGCGACAACTCCATCGAGCGTTCCATAGGCATTCAACCATTTCGCTGCCGTCTTCGGACCACACTTCGGTATACCCGGCACGTTATCGACACTATCCCCAGTCAACGCAAGGAAATCGATAATCCGCTCAGGTGGCACTCCAAATTTTTCTTCCACTCCGGCAGGTGTCAGAGTGGTGTCGCTCATAGTGTTAACGAGCGTCACTTTGTCTGTCACAAGTTGTGCCAAGTCTTTATCGCCTGTCGAAATCAGTACAGACTCTCCGGCTGCCTCAGCCTGCTTCGCGAGGGTGCCGATTACGTCGTCAGCTTCAACACCCGGCACCGCAAGTAGCGGAAATCCCAACGCTTTGATAATCGCATGCAACGGTTCGATCTGTTCGCGAAGCTCATCAGGCATTTTTTCCCGATTCGCTTTGTATTGATCGTACATATCGTCACGAAACGTTTTACCTGACGCGTCAAACACGACAACCATCCGCTCAGCACTAGTGGAATCTGCGAGCTTGTTAAGCATTGAAATCACACCCCGTATTGCACCGACTGGTTGGCCAGTACTCGTTGTCAGTGGTGGCAGTGCATGGAAGGCACGGTATAGGTAAGAGGACCCATCAACTAAAACCAAAGGTGCAGGCATTCAAGCTCCTGAGAGTGTTGCTTTTGTATCTGTCGATGCATAATACCGCGCTTAGACAGGACGCGGCGATGAGTGTTTACACAGAATTAAGCCTGCAGGAAATGCAGGATTTCACCAAACAGTTTGATTTCGGTGAATTGAAAAGCTTTCAGGGAGTGGAAGCAGGTGTTGAAAACACCACGTATTTTGTTTCGTTTGATCAAGCAGAAACAGTTCTTCAAATTTTTGAAGAACAAGGATTTGATGAAATCCCGTTCTTCATTGAGCTCAATCGTCGCCTGTCAGAAGATCAGGTTCCTGTGGCAACTCCTATTGCGAATCAAGCAGGCGACCGATTGTTTACGATCAAAGGAAAGCCAGCTGCTTTATTCCAACGAATTCATGGATCAACACTTTCCCCTATCTCTATCGATGCATGTAGACAGATGGGAGAGGCTCTCGGGAAAATGCATGCCGCGACTCAAACCTATCGAGATCTAAAACGTGATAATCACCGTTGGAATACCTGGTGGGAAAGCAACGTCGATCGAGTCATTGACTTGGTTCCCGAGGATCATCAAACCACACTGAAAGACCAAGTCGCTCGCTCAAAACAGTTTGTTGCAAAGGCAGCATCACTTCCCCAGGGGATAATTCACGGTGACCTGTTCTGCGATAATGCATTATTTAATGAGGGTAAGCTGGCCGGAATCATCGACTTTTACAACGCATGTGATGGGTGCTTACTTTTCGATTTAGCCGTCACAATCAATGATTGGTGTTCATCATCAACAGGGCATCTCGACGCTGATAAAACTGAGGCACTCGTTAGTGGTTACAACCAATTCAGAACCCTCACGAGTGACGAAGTTAATCAATGGCCCCAGGCTGCAGAAACAGCCGCACTGCGGTTCTGGATGTTGCGCTTAGTCGCTTTGGCTCGAAAACGTGAAGGCGGTCCACAAGCACCTCCACATGTAAAAGATCCTAATGACTTTTTAGACATCTTGGTTGCTCGACGCACTGATCCTCAATGCGATCTCATATCAAACTAGAACCCGTCATTCGGCTATGGTGTCTGGCCTGGCCTCTAATCATCGCCAACATCGCCACACCATTTTTGGGACTCGCCGATGCAGCAATTGCGGGCCATCTTGATGAGGCATACTACCTAGCGGCCGTCACCGTTGGCGCTGAGTTACTTGTTATCTTTTTTGGTACCTTTTCTTTTTTACGCATGGGTACAACTGGACTTGTCGCACAAGCCGTTGGATCAAATGACCAAGCCCATGCTTTCCGTATCGTAGCTAATGCTGTTTTACTCGCCTTGGGAATCGGCTCCCTGCTTGCACTTGCCGGGGCACAAGCGATTGACCCTCTGTTGGAGTTCGCAAAGCCAACTGCAGAAATGACTGACCCTCTTCAAGAATATTTAGAGGTTCGGCTATGGGGAGCGCCAGCCAACTTAACTCTGATCGCTTTGACCGGCTGGTTCATTGGGCAGGGGCTGACTCGGATCGCTCTCTATCTCTCTGTTGGCATCAACCTAGCCAACATTTTACTCAACTATCTATTAGCAATAGAGCTGGAATTGAACAGTTATGGAATTGCCCTTGGCACAGTGATCGCGGAATACACTGGAGTCATGATTGCCGGATCTGTGCTTTGGAGAAAATTTGCCGTCAGCGGAGTGATCATGAATTCAATTCGAGCCCCTGGCCTTTGGTTCCAATTGGTCAAAATCAATACACCGTTAATGCTTCGTACCATATTGCTACACGGTGTTTTTGTTACTCTATCGATATTCGCAGCTAGGCTCGGTGTCGAAGAGGCTGCGGCAATCGGTTTGGTACTGGTACTTCTTGCAACAGCTGCCTATGCACTAGATGGTTTTGCCTATGCATCAGAGATAGAGGCAGGCCAAGCCCTTGGGCAACGACAATTTCAACGTTTTATTGACAGCCTATGGGCTGGAGCTGTTCTTTCCATCTCATCGACTGTGATCATCGTTGGCTTTGCAAGTTTATTCCACACTCCGCTCTTCCATGCACTGACGGATTTTCAGGATGTCATCATCGAAGCCAATGCATTAATGACTTGGTTTACGTGGATACTTTTTGCTCTTTGCTGGTCGTACTGGCTCGATGGCGTATTTATCGGGCTGACCAAAACATTGGATATGTGCATTACGATGTGTCTTGCGACGACATTCGGATGGATTGGAAGCTTATGGTTTATCGGGACACATTCGCTTGATCAGTTGATGACGGCATTTTTTATTTTTTCGATCATTCGGACCCTATCTTTAGGCTCTCGTTTACCTGCCGTCATCGAAGAAATCAGGAATCTTTCGGTCCCGACGCATCCAAAATCCTGACTGGTTTTACGTCTTCATCGAACACTGGATCAGTGTAATTAACACGTGTGACCACTTCAGATTGCTCAGGAGCCTCAAGAGCAATGACGTCTTGATGACCGCATGAAACGCACTCACGACGCATCACTTTTTCAGTTTCATCCTCCCAGGCCCTCACCTTGTCTTGTGCTCCGCACTGCTGACAAATGGCGCCAGCGATAAAACGTTTAATTGGCATGATTGACTCCAATGCTCTTTCACAAATAGTGTGGGGTTTTCAGTGCATCACAAGGATAATTATGGCTATTCGCGCATATGATAACCAACACCCGGAAATCGATGAATCTGTATGGATCGATCCATCGGCAGTCGTCGTTGGAAAAGTCTCTTTAGGCCGCGACGTCTCGGTCTGGCCTCAAGCGGTCATTCGTGGCGATGTGAATTCCATCACTGTTGGCGCACAGACCAATGTTCAGGACGGAGCCGTCCTTCACTGCACTCATGATGGGCCATACACGCCGGGTGGAAAGTCGCTTCAAATTGGAGAGCGAGTCACAATTGGGCACCAAGCTTGTTTGCATGGCTGCACAATTGGTAATGAGGTGCTTGTTGGAATTGGCGCCACCGTTCTCGACGGAGCGATTGTTGAAGATCAAGTGATGATTGGTGCGGGTAGTTTAGTACCACCAGGGAAAACTCTTGAATCTGGCTACCTCTATGTCGGGTCACCTGCCAAAATGGCAAGACCTTTAAAAGATAGTGAAAAAGAGTTCCTTAGATATTCAGCGACGCACTACACCAAGCTCGCTAAAAAGCATAAAGAGGTAACGGGCTAACTCGAAGCCCGTTCAACTTTTTTCGCCTTCTCAATAACTTGAGTTGCTAAGTCGCTCTTGTATTGCGCAAGACGATCGCGTAGCGAATGATCCGCTGTCGCTACAATTTGAGCCGCTAAAAGTCCTGCATTGTAAGCGCCATTAATCGCAACGGTAGCAACGGGAACACCCTTGGGCATTTGAACGATAGAAAGCAAGCTATCTTCACCATTCAGGCAGGTTGCTACAACGGGTACACCAATCACCGGTAATTCAGTTGAAGCGGCAACCATTCCCGGTAAGTGAGCAGCGCCGCCGGCGCCAGCAATAATTACATCAAGACCGCGATCACGAGCCGATTTTGCATAATCCATCAAACGATCTGGAGTGCGGTGAGCCGATACAACTGTCGCCTCGACACCGACACCCAATGACTTCAGCGCATCAACAGCACCTTCCATCACCGGCCAATCTGAATCTGACCCCATAATTACGCCAACTTTAACCGTCATTGCGGCGTATCTCCTCGAATAACTAGGCTTTTTCGAACCGATTCTAAACGTTGAATCAATTCATCGTGATTTTCACCAATCAAGGTTAAGTGTCCCATCTTTCGGCCCGGACGACACTCATCCTTTCCGTACAAATGAACATGCGCATCAGGAATTTGCGATAACTCATCCAACCCCTCAATCACCGGTGACCCAACAAAACCTGGCTCACCAACCAAATTAGCAGTCAACGCGACTCCGCGAAGCGCTGTTGCTCCGAGAGGTAAGTCCAAACACGCACGCAACTGATTTTCAAATTGACTCGTCACGCACGCTTCGATGGTGTGGTGCCCAGAGTTGTGCGCACGTGGCGCGACTTCATTGACCAACAAATCGCCATCATCTGTCACAAAAAGCTCGACTCCGAAAAGACCATGGGTACCAAAAGACTTGACTGTCTGTTTAGCAAGCTCTTGTGCCCGTAGCCTCAAAGCATCACTGACTCTCGCTGGGGCGACAAGATAATCGAGCAGATTCAATGTCGGATCGACAACCATTTCCACCGGATCATAAGCAACCATCTCTCCTGATGCCCTGCACGCCACCATAACCGCTAACTCTATTCCTCCAGAAACAAACTTTTCGAGAAAACTTGTTGTTTTCAGGCGTTTTTTCCAGTCATCAGCAGATCGAATGACGTGTACTCCACGACCGTCATAGCCACCTGTGTGAGCCTTTTGCACACACGGCAAACCAAATGCTTCTACCACAGCAAAGTCTGGATCATCACCAATATCTATAAACTCAGCCGTAGGAATCCCACTGGCTTGATAATGATGCTTTTGTTCGAACTTATTTTGGATTAGACGTATCGTCGCTGGTGCGGGAACCATCTGAACGCCCTGATGAGCGAGGGTCATCAAGATATCAGCACCCACATTTTCGAGATCAAAAGTCACAATGTCTGATTGCTCGCACAACGTTTTCAGCGCTGCCGGATCATGCAGTTCGCCCTGAATTTGACCATATGCGACCTGGCCAGCGGGCGAATGATGCATCGGATCCAACACGGTCATCTGAACATAATGCGCATTGCAAGCAGGAGCTAGCATCCGAGCAAGCTGTCCGCCGCCAACCACGCCAAGACGAGCTAATGGAAGAGATTTAGACATGAGCGTATCTCAAAAGGTCAACAGTATATCAAAACGGCCTTGCGTCAGGGGCGCGACCGAAATCCACAAGCTGATCAAAGGGATCGGGATAGATTCCGGTCCACAATTCAAACTGGCGCGCTGCTTGGGCCAAAAGCATACCCAGACCGTCAGCCCGTTGATCTGTCAGTGAACGGCACATTTTCAAGAATGGAGTATCGTCAACTCCATATACGAGGTCGTAGCATGCGCCATCGGCATTCACAATCCGGTCAGTCAATTCAACTCCCGTGCTACCGGACAACCCTGCTGATATTCCATTGATCACTAAATCGAACGGCTCACCCTGTGAATCCAGCTCAGAAATCGCTATACCTCGAACCCCTTGGTCATAACGACCAACCAAACGATCCAACTTATCTATTGATCGATTGGCAATCACGATTTCAGCAGGATTTTTTGCAACAAGAGGTCCGAGACAGCCTGCAACAGCACCGCCTGCGCCCAAGATTAATATGCGCCGGTCTGTCGGAGACCATCCAAGCCGCTCTAAATCGTCTAACAATCCGAGACCATCCGTGTTATGGCCGTATAGCCCACTGTCGAGAGGCATCAATGTATTACACGCACCTGCAAGTAACGCCTCATCCGATAGTGAACTCGCCATCTGAAACGCTGCCCACTTATGAGGGACCGTAATACTCAAGCCATTGCCGCCGTCTGCGAAAAATCGAGCAACCTCGGATTCAAAATCTCTCTCTTTCACTTGAACTTTGTCATAAGTCACATCAAGAGATAGTTGTTCCCCGAAGCGTCGGTGAATTTCCGGAGACTTTGAATGTCCGATTGGATCGCCAAATACTGCGAACTGATACTTCATAACCATTCTCTAGGTTTTAAGTATTCAACTAGCTTCGCCTCATCCGTATTGCTCTCCGGGACGTAGCCGTATTCCCAGCGCGCTAATGGTGGCATCGACATCAGAATAGATTCTGTTCGACCCCCGCTTTGTAATCCAAAAAGCGTTCCTCGGTCATATACCAGGTTGAACTCAACATAGCGGCCTCTTCGATACAGCTGGAACTCGCGCTCACGCATACCATAGGTCATTTCTTTACGACGACTTACAATTGGCAAATAGGCCGGCACGAAGGCATTTCCAACCGCTTGCATAAAAGCGAAGCTTTGATCGAACCCGAGTTCATTAAAATCATCGAAAAATAGCCCGCCGACACCGCGCGTCTCATCACGATGCGGGAGATAAAAATAAGTGTCGCAAGCTTTTTTATATTTTGAATAGTATTCAGCACCGAATGGCTCAATCGCATCTTTAGCTACTTGATGAAAATGAACGCAATCCTCGTCGATTGGATAAAACGGCGTTAAGTCGAATCCGCCGCCAAACCACCACACAGGATCTTCACCATCCTTTTCCGCGACAAAAAATCGAACGTTTGCATGCGATGTTGGGACATACGGATTCTCTGGATGAATAACGAGACTCACACCCATTGCCTGCCATGATCTTCCAGCGAGCTCGGGACGAGCCGCTGTTGCTGATGGAGGCAGCGTAGACCCCATCACGTGGCTGAAACCAACACCTGCTTTCTCAAACACTGCGCCATCGGCCATCACGCGGGAACGACCGCCACCACCCTCTTCACGATCCCATTGATCTTGTTGAAACGTCGCTTGGCCATCTTCAGCCTCTACCGCATCACAAATCGTATCTTGGAGCTCTAATAAATAGGATTTCACAGCGTGAAAATCTGTCATCTCATCAATCCCTAATGATTGTTCCTGTTTGCATGTCTCTGATGGTACTTGGTTTTCGGTACCCCTGTGTACGACCGCGAGCAACATAATCGACCGCATGACCGAGCTGATTCATGACCTGCCATCGTGATTGACATGCAGATCGACCAGAACGATTCGCAGATGTCGAAACCAGTGGGCCAACAAAATCGATTAACCTTACAAGATCTGGCATCGTGACACGGCGTACAGCCATCGAATCACGGCCACCCGTCAAAATTTTCGGGCAGTCAGAGTTCGCCGGAATAATCCAAGTTGAAGGTCTACCCTCTTCATCGCGAGCACCTTCTAAAACGGGACATGCAAACCAATGTGCTAAATCGTCGAACGAAGTAACCAACGTAATGAGCCCTTTGGCAGGATCGCGCTGCTTCACTCTCAAAATGCGCTCTATTGCGTGATGCTGTGCAATCGAACAACTGAGGCCCCAAACCCCTTCTGTCGGTATCGCGGACACACCGCCTGCCATTAACAAACGAGCATTTTTACTAAGATCGTGTAAAAAAATCATGAGTGATCCAATTCAACTGACTGTGCATCATAAACACCAAATGCTCTCTGGTCTTCAACGGTCAAAATGCGAAGTGGAGCCGTGATTCTCGTTTGAATCGTCACTTGAACTATGCTCCCATCTCGTAAGCCATGCGCTTTGCCGTAGGCAATGTAGCCATATCGACATCCAGACAAGAGGCCAGATTGGCTTGGAATCAATTGAGGTTGCTTCAATGGGATCGCCAGTTTAATTGCTTTGTGATTAAGCGATTTTAACGCTGAGCGATGAATGGCGCTCAATGAACTGAGGCTATTTGAAGCCGCGATCAATTCTACCGTACTGCCATCATCCAGCGGATTGATATAAACGCAGTCCTCAAGGCACTCAACGTAATGTTTCACATGAAACATTCTTTCAAACGAGCACGCAACTGCAGTATGCACTCGACAGAAAAGCACACACAGGAACAGTGCGACGACTAGACGAGTTCGGTTACAATTCGCAGTCTTGTACATAATCTTAGATCTCAGAGATATCATGGCATTACGAAAAATTCTGGAATTTCCTGATCCGCGCCTTCGGACCATCGCAAAGCCAGTCGAAACCGTTGACGACTCGATTCGGACATTGGTCGATGACATGTTTGAAACCATGTATGACGCGCAGGGGATTGGGCTTGCAGCGACCCAGATAGACGTCCACCTGAGAGTTGTCGTGATTGACCTGCAGGACGATGAGCATGAGCCACTTGTCATGATCAACCCCGAATTTGAGACACTGACCAAACAAATCGACGAAATGCAAGAAGGGTGTCTGTCGGTACCGGGCATCTACGAAGTGGTAAAACGCCCTGAACACATTCGACTGAAAGCCCTCGATCGTGACGGCAACCCATATGAAATGGAAGCGACTGGACTTTTCGCTGTGTGTATTCAACACGAATGCGATCACCTGAATGGGAAGCTGTTTGTTGATCATTTATCAAATCTCAAAAGATCCCGAATCAAATCGAAACTGACAAAACAAAAACGGGTCGAGGCAACCTCATAGATGTTGCGAGTCCTTTTTGCAGGCACTCCGGATTTCGCTGTCCCGACACTCGAGGCACTCATCAAAGATCCTGAGATTTCAATACAGTATGTCTTAACCCAGCCCGATCGCCCGAGTGGCAGAGGACAAAAACTGTCAGAAAGTGCCGTCAAACGATGTGCGATAACGCATGGTCTAGAGGTAAGGCAACCAGAAACATTAAAAGACCCCGCAGAAGTTGATTGGATTCAGAAACAACATTTTGACGCTCTGGTGGTGGTTGCTTATGGACAAATCCTTAGAACGGACGTGCTCAAAAGTCCTCGCCTTGGCTGTCTAAATGTACATGCATCTCTACTCCCGCGCTGGCGTGGCGCAGCACCTCTGCAACGGGCAATCGAAGCGGGTGACACCGAAACCGGGGTAACCATCATGCTAATGAACGAAGGCCTCGATACGGGGCCTATACTAACGACTGAATCGGTCCAAATCGATGAATCAACGACCACAGCCAAACTCCATGATCAGCTCGCAAAGCTCGGTGGCCCCTTGCTCGTAGACACTTTGAAAAAGCTGAACAATGGCTCAGTTTCACCCGCAAATCAGTCCGATCAGGAAGTCAGTTACGCTCATAAAATTTCAACAGAGGATGCGTGCATTGACTGGAACCAAGACCGTCATATCATCATGCGACAAATACACGCATTTAATCCAATCCCTGGAGCATATACTTTTGCCGCTTCGGCACGCATGAAGGTTTTCTTAGTCCGAGAAGCCGATGGAGACTATAAAAAACCAGGAACTTTGTGGAAGAACCATCAACAAATACTCGTTAGTACACGAACCGGTAACCTGGAAATTCTCGAATGTCAGCTACCTGGTGGAAAACGCCTTGCACAAGAACAAATGACCTCCCACCAAACCGCTCCTTGGAACCAGGACATCGTGCTCACAAGGCTAGCAGTGTGAAGAAATCCGTCAGAGCTCATGCCGCTGAGATCATCAATGCATTGCAAAACCAGCAATCAAACCTTGATGCTTTACTCCGCAAACATAGTAAAAACCTGAGTCCAAGTGACAAAAAACTGCTTCAATCCATCTGTTACGGTATTTGTCGCGAGTGGTTCCACCTCGATGAAATTGAATCTCACTTACTCGATAAGCCTTTAAAAGCGAGAGATCAAATCTTAAGTGCGATAGTCCGATGCGGCGTTTACGAACTGGGTTGGATGGGAAGTAAAGAACACGCTGTTGTCTCCGAATATGTGGATGTCACGCTAACTGAAGGGCGACCTTGGGCTCGCGGGCTGATTAATGGGGTTTTGCGACAATTTATCCGAAAGAAATCTGAGCTCAAAATGGAGCGGCATTCTGCTCAAACGCTTTGGAATCATCCAGAATGGCTAATTGAAACGATTCAAACCAGTTGGCCGGACTACTGGGAACAGATTCTGGTGGAAAATAACGTACACCCACCGATGACACTCCGCGTGAATAGAAAAAAATGTGGCCGCGATAACTACATCGAATCACTCGCATCTCACGGTGTAAAAGCGGAGCCTGGTTCATCACCTGATTCGGTGAGACTCGTTGAACCAATGGCCGTTCAGGCTTTGGATGGGTTCGCAGAAGGCATTGTGAGCGTGCAAGACGAATCGAGTCAGTGGGCCTCCATCGTCTTAAACCCTCAAAAAGGTGAACGTATTCTCGACGCATGTGCGGCCCCCGGAGGTAAAACCTGTCATCTGCTCGAAATGGCAGATACACACATCACAGCGCTCGATGTCAGTGAACAACGGTTATCACGTATTAAAGAAAATCTCGTGCGGCTCGGTCTACGCGCTGATCTGATTGCTGCCGATGCATCACATACCGATAGTTGGTGGGATAAAACTCCATTTGACGCGGTACTTCTTGATCTTCCATGTTCTGCTACAGGCGTGATTCGGAGAAACCCGGACGTTCGCCTGATGCGGTCAGAGGCATCCCTAAAATCACTTCTTGGAATGCAAATCATGATTTTGGATGCAACCTGGGAAACTTTGAAAGTTGGCGGAAGATTCTTAGTGACAACGTGTTCGATCCTGCCCCAGGAAAATCAGCAGCAAATTCGCAAGTTTCTCGATCGTCATTCCGATGCAGCATTAATCCAAGTTGAGGGCGTACCGGGTATTGATACTGGATTTGGGATCCAGCATTTTCCAATCCACACAGGTGGAGATGGTTTCTTTTACGCGCTTCTGGTTAAATCAGAACCCACCAACGATGGGGTATCGGCTTGAAAATCATTATCCTAGGCGCAGGACAGGTTGGCGCAACGCTTGCGGAGAACCTAGCTTCTGAAGCGAATGACATCACAGTGGTGGACACAGATCGCTTTCGATTAAGAGCACTGCAAGATCGTCTCGACATCGCTACGATCCACGGAAACGCTTCATATCCTGACATTCTAAGGCAAGCAGGCGGTGTTGATGCCGACATGCTAATTGCCGTGACGAACTCTGACGAAATTAATATGGTTGCCTGTCAGATTAGCCATGCATTGTTTCGAACGCCAACTAAGATAGCGCGCGTTAGATCACCAGCATATGACGGTGCAGATGATGGCAAATCAAACCCACTATTCGGTGGTAAAACGGCCTTCAATATCGACCAAATTATCCGCCCAGAGCAACTGGTCACAGAGGCAATATTTAGGCTGATACAGCAGCCTGGAGCCCTTCAGGTGATGGATTTTGCAGGCGGTTTAGTTCAACTTGTTGCCGTTAAGGCATACTCCGACGGAGCTCTAGTCGGTCGAGAACTAAAAGATCTCCGTAAAGATCTACCAAAGGTCGATACTCGAGTTGCCGCAATTTTTCGTAAAGATAGGCCGATTATTCCGCGTGGCGACACGGTCATCGAGGCAGACGATGAGGTATTTTTTCTTGCCGCCAGAAAAGATATCCGCGCTGTGGTTTCTGAGCTCCAAAAACTCGAAAAGCCCTACCGCCGAATACTGATCGCTGGCGGCGGAAATATTGGCGCCCGGCTTGCAACATCTATCGAGAATCAATATCGCGTTAAATTGATCGAACGAGGGCAAATTCGCTGCAAAGAACTATCAGAAATGCTGAATAAGACAGTTGTTTTGCAAGGAGACGCATCTGATCAAGACCTATTGCTTGAAGAGCGGATCGATGATGTCGATGTGTTCTGTGCAGTCACAAATAGTGACGAGGCCAACATCATGTCTTCGATGCTGGCCAAAAAGCTCGGCGCTCGCAAAGTCATGACTTTGATTAATAACGCAGCCTATGTAGACCTTGTTCAAGGTGGCTTGGTCGATATTGCCGTAAGCCCCGAACAAGCCACCATCGGCTCACTATTGCAGTTGGTCCGCCGCGGTTCAATCCAAGCAGCCCATTCCTTAAGGCGCGGTGCAGCTGAAGCGATTGAAGCTGTGGCTCACGGTGATGCCCGATCAAGTCGGGTTGTTGGAAGACCCATCAGCGAAATCGATCTTCCATCAGGAGCGACCATCGGAGCAATCGTTCGCGAGGATGAGGTTTTAATTGCCCACGATCACATCAAAATCGAACACCAAGATCATGTCATCATGTTCCTAACTGATAAGCGCAAGATCACCGACATTGAGCGCCTGTTCTCAGTTGCTCCGACATTTCTATAATGATGCATTTCGGCCCAACTCTTCGAATTCTTGGCTTATTGCTGATGCTCTTCAGCTTAACCATGCTGCCACCCATCGGTGTCAGCATCGTTTTTAAGGACGGCCAAATACCGTTATTTGGTGCAGCGGCGCTGTTAGTATTTAGCGCGGGTCTATTGAGTTGGCTACCCGCCAGACGTCAAAAAAAGGATTTACGAATTCGAGATGGATTCGTCATTACGGTTCTGTTCTGGTTAGTACTCGGCAGTGCGGGCAGTGTTCCGCTGGCACTATCGGACCAGTTGAACTTGAGCGTCACCGATGCTGTATTTGAATCAATCAGCGGATTAACAACCACAGGTGCAACGGTCATTGTTGGACTGGATGACTTACCAAAATCAATCCTGTTTTACCGACAACAACTTCAGTGGCTTGGCGGCATGGGAATTGTCGTCCTGGCTGTGGCAATTCTCCCGATGCTCGGCATTGGCGGAATGCAGCTTTACCGTGCCGAGACTCCAGGGCCCGTGAAAGATGCCAAACTATCACCTCGAATTGCCGAAACAGCGAAAGCACTTTGGCTTATTTATCTATCACTTACTGTTGCTTGCACGATTGCGTATTGGATTTCCGGCATGGATTTATTCGACGCGGTATGTCACGCGTTCTCAACAATCGCAATCGGCGGTTTCTCTCCCTATGACGCATCCATTGGCTATTTTGATAGTGTAACGATCGAAGCCGTTGCGATTATTTTCATGGTCATTTCAGGCATGAATTTTTCGCTACATTTCATCGCATGGCACAACAGCTCATTTCGACACTATCTGCATGACCCTGAATGGAAAACTTATCTTTTATTTCTGTTTAGTTTATCGATCCTTGTCTCGCTAGTTCTGGTAGATAGCGATACATACGCAGTCAATGATGCCTTTCGTAAGGGGATTTTCGAAGCGGTTTCTATCGCCACGACAACAGGTTTTTCGACAGCAGACTTCGGAACTTGGCCGACATTTATTCCGTTTTTACTGTTGATGAGCGCCTTCATTGGCGCATGCGCCGGCTCAACTGGTGGCGGAATTAAAATTATCAGGATGTTGTTGTTGTACAAACAGGGCTCTCGAGAGATCAAACGACTGATTCATCCAAATGCGGTTATCCCTATTAAAATTGGAAGAAAGCCTGTCGGCTCGAGGGTAATTGATGCGGTCTGGGGCTTTTTAGCCGCATATGTTCTTATATTTGCAGTCCTAATGTTGATCTGTATGGCGCTTGGAGAAGACCCGATCACAGCATACTCAGCAGTAGGTGCTTGCCTGAATAATTTGGGACCAGGACTCGGTGACGCTGCATTGAACTACGCATCACTTTCCGATGGAACAAAATACGTTTTAAGTTTTGCGATGCTACTGGGACGACTTGAATTATTTACCCTTTTGGTCGTGCTATCCCCATCATTCTGGGAAAGATAGATCACGGATAACGCAGTGTGCCGTCAGGTGCATTACGAAAGCGGCGATATTCCCACTGATATTGCGCAGGGTCGTCACGAACCAAACTCTCAATTTCATGATTCATTAACGTAAGCCATGCACGTTGCTCATGATCTCCTGGAGCGGTCAGTTGTTTTAAAACGACCTCATATCCATCTTCTCGCTTCAGCGCAGCGCCGATGAACACAGCCGCACCCGTCGCAAGAGCGAGCCTATAGGGCAGAACCGGCGTTAGAACCTCATGATCGAAGAATGGCACATACTGTCCATCGCCCTCTTTAGGTGCTTGATCAGGGAGGACGATAGCCATTTCTCGACATCTCAATCGCTTTAGCATTTGCTTCACGCCCGAAGTAGTCGCAGGAACAAGGTAATTGCCACCGCGTTCTCTGGCTTCCCGAACCATGTCTGATATCTCAGGTACTCTGAGCGGACGAAACATTGCTGTATACGAACGATGCTGACTTAGCCAAACGCCAAATAGCTCCCAATTACCTATATGCGGGAGAAGTACGAGTGTTGGTTTATTAACAGATTGGGACTGGAATTCGTCAAACCCAGAAATTTTGCGGACCTGACACTGTGAGTAATTCACAGGCTTCACCCACGTTGTAATTAGTTCAAAAAACTTACCACAAAGCTCTTTGAGGGAATTTTGAGTGAGAGCTGATCTTTGTTCATCGGTTAAATCTGGATACGCCAAATCAATATTTTTGCGAGTTACTCGCATCGACTGATTTGGAACGTAGATCATGTAAAGACTCATGATCTTGGCTACAAGATATTTCAAAAATTGAGGCATTTGGCCAAGAAACCAAATAAACCGCTGAATCAACTGCACAAATTCTTAACCTGTTAGCTATACTGTGCCCCTTTATTCTAGCTGACGGAATCACTATGCCGACAACTGGCGCACCAGATATTTCAACTTTCCAAGGACTCATCCTCGCCCTACAGCAATATTGGGCCGACCAAGGTTGCGTTATTTTACAACCCTATGACATGGAAGTGGGGGCTGGAACCTTCCATCCGGCAACTTTCCTCAGGGCCATCGGTCCGGAGCGCTGGAACGCTGCATATGTTCAGCCCTCAAGACGGCCAACAGACGGCCGTTATGGTGAAAACCCAAATCGAGGACAACACTACTACCAGTTCCAGGTTGTGATGAAGCCGAATCCTAAAAATCTAGTTGAACTTTATTTTGGGTCTTTAAAGTATCTGGGTATTGATCCAGAAATTCATGATTTAAGGCTCGTTGAAGATAACTGGGAATCACCAACACTCGGGGCATGGGGTCTTGGCTGGGAAGTTTGGCTGAACGGGATGGAAGTCACTCAGTTTACCTATTTTCAGCAAGTCGGTGGCCTTGAATGCTTTCCCGTCACCGGTGAGCTGACTTATGGTCTTGAGCGCATCGCGATGTATCTTCAAAACGTCGAGTCGATGTTCGACTTGGTTTGGACTAGAACAGCTGAAGGCGCTGTGACCTATGGAGATGTATTTCTGCAAAATGAGCAGGAAATGAGTGCCTACAACTTCGAACATGCTAATACAGAGTGGCTATTTAATGCATTTGACGAGGCTGAGGAGGCTTGCCAGCGGTTATTGGAGTCTGCACTTCCATTGCCGGCCTATGAACAGGTTCTTAAAGCCAGCCATACATTTAATCTGCTCGATGCACGACATGCGATTAGCGTGACGGAAAGACAGCGATATATTTTGAAAGTGAGAAACTTAGCCCGTCAAGTTGCTGAAAAGTATTTTGACTCACGAAAGAATGCCGGTTTCCCCCTAGCTGACGACAAGTTGAGAGCGGAAGTTTTGGAAGGAGTCAAAGGATAATGACTTTTGTATTTGAGCTCGGGTGTGAAGAACTACCTTCATCTTCACTTCCTTCTTTAAATTCCCAATTCGAGCAACTGTTCGCTCAAAAGCTAGCCGACGCATTGTTAGGTTATGAATCACTCTCTGTGATTGCCGCACCTCGTCGGCTTGGTGTTGTCATTGAGGGCGTAAACGAGACTTCCAAGGACAAACCATTTGAGCGAAAAGGTCCAGCGTTTCAAGCAGCATTTCAGGATGATGAGCCAACTAAAGCGTTACTTGGTTTTTGTCGCGGCCTGAATATCACGCCCGAAGATACTTCCGTTATTGATACTGATAAGGGGCAGTGGATCGTTTATCGTGGTATTGAACAAGGAAAACCAGCGGCAGAGGTATTAGGTGATATTTGCCAGTCTGTAGTTAGAGATCTCGCGTTATCGAAGCCAATGCGCTGGGGTAGTGGTCGAGATGAGTTTCCAAGGCCTGTGCATTGGGTATTAGCAATGCTCGACAACACCATCGTGCCACTCACAGTGTTTGGGCTCGAAAGTAATAATGAAACGTTTGGGCATCGATTCATGGCACCCGCATCAATCCAACTCCCGTCAGCAAGCGAGTACCGTGAACAGCTTATGAGCGCGTATGTTATAGCCGACTTCTCGGACCGCAAAAAGGCAACATGGGCGGCCATTCAGTCAACTGCTGAATCGAATGGCGTCACAGTGGAAGCCGATGACAAGCTGCTCACAGAGATTAATTGCTTAGTTGAATGGCCAGTTGGTCTGTGTGGAGAATTTGAGGAACGCTTTTTAGAGGTACCGGATATTGCCTTGATCGCGGCAATGAAGGGTCATCAGAAGTATTTTCATACCAGGAAAGACGACGGCCAGTTATCCAACAAGTTTATCACCGTGTCCAACATCGAAAGTCGCGATGCGTCACAGGTAATTTCTGGAAACCAACGCGTTATCCGCGCTCGATTGTCCGATGCCAAGTTCTTCTTCGAAACAGATAAAAAGGTTTCGCTTGAGTCTCGGCGTCAACTGTTAGATTCGATTACATTTCATCCTAAGTTGGGTTCTCTTGGCGAGAAAACGAATCGGGTAAACAAGTTGGCCTGCGAATTAGCGTCTGCAATCAATGCCGACACCACAGTGATGGAGCGCACAGTCAGCTTGTCACGGTGCGACTTGGTTTCAGAAATGGTTTTGGAATTTGATGAACTCCAGGGCCAAATTGGAAGCATTTATGCAGCACTTGATGACGAGCCCACCGAAGTTAGTTTAGCAATCAAGGGACTATACCAGCCGGCTGGCGCTTCAGATTCGGTACCAGAAGACGTTTATGGAACCCTGCTAGCGCTGGCGGATCGTTTAGATACCCTCGCTGGATTGTTCGCGATTCATCAACCGCCTACTGGAAGCAAAGACCCCTTTGCTCTTCGGCGAGCTGCTATTGGTATTTTGCGCCTAAACGAGCATCCGTTGCTTCAACTCGATCTCACAGAATGGGTTATTCGGGCGTTTGAGCTACAACCTGTGGACTACGATCAAGACGCACTGCATCAGTTGAATCAATTTATTAAGGATCGCGAAAGAGTTCGGCTTACAGATACTGGGCATCGGCACGATATCGTAGTTGCCGTTCAAGGAACCAATGGTTTGTCGACAGCCCAAACAGAACCGCGCGTCAAGGCGTTGGTTAAGTTTTCAACACATCCTGAGTTTTCTGCCCTCGTTGCTATGAACAAACGCGTGGTCAACTTAATCAAGGATTGTTCGGGCGAGCCTGACGCTATCGATCCCACGCTGTTTAGTGACGCATCAGAACGAAATCTATATGAGGTGGTCACAAGTGTATCGGCTGAGGTGACCGAGTATGTTTCACGTGAAACGTTTTCCGAGGCTCTCTCAAGCTTGCTTAGCATGAAGGCATCGACTGATGCATTTTTTGATAATGTCATGGTGAACGCCGATGATGACGCGGTTCGAGCAAACCGACTTGCATTATGTCGAATGGTTCGAGACGCGTACCGACTCGTCGCTGATTTCAGCCTAATCCAGCAGTAGCCTCCATGCCGACTATAATCCTCGATCGAGATGGCGTCATTAACCATGATTCAGATGATTACATTAAACATCCTGACGAATGGATAGCAATCGCCGGTTCTCTGGATGGTATCAGACGGCTAAACCAGGCGGGCTATTCTGTCTGTGTCGCGACTAATCAGAGCGGTCTCGGCAGGGGTCTCTTTGACCTCGAGACGCTAGCAATGATCCACCAGAAGATGCGAGATGAGTTGGAGAAACTGGGTGGGTACATTCATATGATCGCCTATTGCCCCCACCATCCTGATGCTCAATGTTCGTGTAGGAAACCTAACACAGGCCTTCTTTCAGCAATAAATGAACACTTTGCATTAGATCCTGATACAACATGGATGGTAGGCGATACCGCCAAAGATCTCGAATGCGCCGGCCGAATGGGGATAAGAGCTGCACTCGTGTTAACAGGGAAGGGGAAGGGCGAGCTACAAAAAGGGGCTGTTTCACGTGAAACAACCCCAATTTTTGAAAACCTCAACGCATTCGTTGAGTGGCTACTATCTAATCGCTAAACATCCAAATTAGACACATTCAAGGCATTAGCTTCGATGAACTCGCGACGCGGCTCGACTTCATCGCCCATCAACGTAACAAACATCTGATCCGCAGCAATCATATCCTCGACTGTAACTTTGAGGAGACGACGAGTCGTGCTATCCATTGTGGTTTCCCAAAGCTGTTCTGGATTCATTTCGCCAAGCCCTTTGTAGCGCTGTATTTGAGGACCGCGCCTTGCTTCAGCCATTAACCAGTCGTAAGCCTGCTCAAATCCAGTCACCTCCACGGACTTCTCACCACGCGAAACACTTGCTCCAGAACCGATTAATCCAACCAACAAACCAGCCGCTTTTGCGATTTGAGCAAAGTCACCCCCGTCGAAAAACTGGTGACCGAATACAAACCGATCAGTAAGACCGTGCTGTATACGCTCGACAAGAATTCTAGACTCACTTCTTTCTGGATCCGGCTCAACCGAGACTCTAAAAAACATCCCTTCACGAGGGTCACTTGGCAATTGCCCAGCCAACTCACTAGCGAATTGTTCGAGTCGCTGAGTGTCCTTAAGGTCCGTGACCGTAATAGGGCTCACAAATAACATTCCATGCAACGCGTCATATGGATACAAACGATATAATTTCTCAGCGACACCCCGGCCTGCGCGGTAAGTTTCAAACAGACGTTCAAGAACTTCGCCTGAAATTGAATCACCGGACACCGGATGAACTGCAGCGCTATCAAGCGCCATATTAGTCAGATAGGAGTCCAAAGCAGCTTCATCTTTCAAATACTGCTCTTGCTTGCCTCGTTTCACCTTATAAAGAGGTGGCTGCGCGATATAGACGTGCCCACGTTCAACAACTTCCTTTAAATGGCGATAAAAGAACGTCAGCAACAGTGTGCGAATGTGGGCACCATCAACATCGGCATCCGTCATAATGATAATTTTGTGGTACCTCAACTTATCAATATCGAATTCAGGACCAATAGAACATCCCAAAGCGGTCACCAAGGTCCCGACTTCTTGTGAGCTCAACAACTTATCAAACCGAGCCTTCTCGACGTTGAGAATTTTACCCTTTAAAGGCAGGATTGCTTGTGTCTTACGATCCCGACCTTGTTTGGCCGATCCTCCCGCAGAATCACCCTCCACAAGGAATAGCTCAGACAATCCAGGATCTTTCTCTTGGCAATCAGCTAGCTTTCCTGGAAGCCCAGCGATATCTAATGCACCCTTACGGCGAGTCAGCTCGCGTGCTTTGCGAGCAGCTTCGCGCGCGCGAGCGGCGTCGATCATCTTCGCAACAATTTGCTTCGCCTCTGAGGGACGCTCAGCTAAGAAAGTCTGAAAAGCCTCACGCATCTCCTGCTGAACGGCGGTCTTTACTTCCTGCGAAACCAACTTATCTTTGGTTTGCGACGAAAACTTCGGATCCGGCACCTTGACAGAAATAATTGCAGTCAGGCCCTCCCGCGCATCATCCCCTGATGTTGCAACCTTCGCCTTCTTCAGAAGCTGCTCTTCCTCAATATATTGATTTAACGAACGCGTTAAAGATGCACGAAAACCCTCAAGATGGGTGCCGCCGTCCTTCTGAGGAATGTTATTGGTGTAACAAAAGATGTTCTCTTGATATGTGTCATACCACTGAAGCGCCACCTCAACGCCAATACCGTCTTCGCGCTCAGGAGACATGAAATGGAACACTTCACAAATCGAAGTCTTATTTTTACCCAGATAGCTTACGAACGCTGACAGCCCACCCTCATATTCAAAGACTTCCGACTGGCCACTGCTCTCTTCTGTTAACTTGATTCGAACTCCAGAATTCAAAAACGACAGTTCGCGTAGCCTCTTTGCCAGCACGTCATAGCTAAACTCGGTAATCGCGAAAGTGTCGGCAGAAGGCTTAAATCGAACGGTCGTCCCAGTCTCGGATGTTGTGCCGACCGGTGCCAATGGCGCCTGCGGGTCGCCATGCCGATACTCCTGCTCCCATACCGAGCCGTCTCTCCTCACCGTTAACACCAATTTCTCACTGAGCGCATTAACCACTGACACACCGACCCCATGAAGACCGCCTGACACCTTGTAGGAGTTCTCGTCAAACTTCCCGCCGGCATGGAGCACCGTCAAAATGATTTCTGCCGCACTCTTGCCCTCTTCATGGGCGTCGACCGGAATCCCACGACCGTTATCTTGCACAGTCACCGAGCCATCTGCGTGAATAATTACATCAATTAAATCGCAATGCCCTGCCAACGCCTCGTCAATCGAATTATCGACGACTTCGAAAACCATGTGATGAAGACCAGTTCCATCATCGGTGTTTCCGATATACATCCCTGGGCGCTTTTTGACGGCCTCAAGTCCTTTCAGGACCTTAATCGAGCTACCATCATAATTCGCTGGTGACTGGTTCTGTTCCATCATTTTTCCTTACTTCAACTCAATAATTCCGTGTTTCACGTGAAACACGTTTACATCCCGCAACCGACTTAAATCTAAACCGGCTCGCTCAATGTTAATCCCCGTGGCTAAAACTTGAACGTTGCTCCACAAAACCTCATCCCAGACGCGCGACAGAAAATCGCCATCAAGCTCCGCGCCGATATCGTCGAGACATAACACAGGCGATATCCCTAACCCCGCGGCTGCCCGCAACTGAGCCAAAACCAGAGCCAAATTCGCAATTTTCAATTGGCCTCGGCTCAATGTATCCGCTGCCCGCTCTCCATCGCGTCCAATGTCAAAATCAGCACGCTGCGGACCCACTAACGTAGCCCTTGATTTAAAATCGCGCGGCCGATTTTGCCTTAGAGCATCAGACAAATGAAAAAATTAAATTAGACTTTAGCGATCTTGAAGATGAAATGCCATCCAAAGCTGAAATGGATGAAAACTTAGAGAAAATTAAAGCTGAGAGGAAAAAAAATAAAAAGTCATCATCAAAAGGGTCAAGAACAAGAATGTTATTTTATCTTTTGATTATTTTAATTTTAGTTTTAGGTGTTGTGAGCATACCTTACAAAGATACTGTTTTAGCAATTTTCCCTGAGTTAGAAATTGTTTTTTCAGGATTAGAGCCTGTTTATCAGCTCCTTTTTAAATAGTATTTTTAATTTTTTTTATCCTTAAGTTCTTTTAACCTTTTTTCTCTTGCAAGTTTTTTTTCTTCGGCCAATTTCATTTTTTGAATAAATTTTTTTTTCTCTTCAAAAAGTTTTTCTTTACCCTCAAAAACTATCGCCTCAATAACGCCCATAACTTTAATTTTTGACGAGGTAGGGGTTTCTCTGATGATTGTTTCTTTTTCAAAATTAATTCTAAAGGGTGTTTGTGAGATATCACGCTTAAATTTTACATAATTATTATAGTTTGAAATCGCCTCGTAATTTATAGATTGCAAATTATATTCTTTTAATTTTTCAGGCTTATTTTCATTTATAGAGGTTATTACAACTTTATTTTTGTTTGCTATGCCTGATATGGAATTTTTAAAACTCTGAAATTCAGCAGATGACATAATAGTTTCAAGTGATTTGATGTATTCGTATTCATACTTATCGGACTCTTTACCAATTTTAGCCATGTCCATGATGATCGTTTTTGATCTGTTTTCAGCTTGTAGACCCGATTGAATTTTTTTTGCCTGCGAACCCTTTAAAATTGAAGTATAAACTTCAAGGGATAAAATCAAAACTATTGTCAAAGTTAAGACAGATAGCCCAATAACTATTTTCTTAGATTTATCTGATAACGTTTCATCTAAAACAGCACTTGATTTATTTTTTTTTAAACCAAACACTATAGTAACTCCAGATTAATTTTCTTAACAACACTTCGATTGCTTGTGTTGATTGATTGTGTGATAAAATTTTTTATGATATCTTTTTGTTTGCTAGTTAGCGCTGGACTTTCATAGTTTGATTTTAATATTTGGTTCGTTGCCTTTAATAAATCATTAACATCAAATGTTATATTTTTTTGCATAATTACTTGCTTTTGTTACATTAAATTATTGATTCGTAATATACATGTTAGATAACAACAATTCTATTAAAGATATCTTAAATGATGCAAAAGAAAAGTTATCCAAAGATAAAGAATTAAAACAGTCTAAAGAGGATTTTTCACAAAAATTATCAAAAGCTTTAGATGGCAATATACTCACTCTAAACAAAGTTTGCGATATTGGCTCTTCAGATAATATTGATAATCGTTCAAAAAAAATAACCGAAATTGTTGAGTATCAAAGTGCGCTATTATTAAAGAATGAAGTAAATTACGACAAGAGCGCCTTGTTATTAGAAAATGAAATCAAAGATAAGCTTGATGTTCTCGAACTTAACCAATTATCCGATAGTCCATTACTCTTAAATCATGAGTATGAAGGAGAATACTCTGAAGAAATTAATGAAATATCAAACGAAATTAGAAGTTTAAAAGAAAAATCTGAGGAGAAAGATCCTTTTATCGAAAGAATTGAAAGACTAGAAGAAAAGCAACAAACGTTGTTTAATAAAGTGGATGAAGCGATTAATCTAATCCAATCTAAAGACCCAAGCGAAGAAATTGCTTTAAAATTCGATATCTTAAATAATCAAATTAGCAACGACATAGATGAGAAAAATGAGATTTTAAAATCTGATTTACAATCAAGCAAAGAGCAACAAAACATTCTTGAAGAAAGACTTCTTCAGATTGAAAGCACATCAGATCATTTAAGAAGTAGCATAGAAAATTTAGATCATAAGCTTGATCAATTAGCTAAAGATTTAAATGAAAATGTACAGCAGCAGACGTCAAAACTGGAAAGTAGCCAGCTGGCCATAGAAGATAAGAGTAACAACAAGATTAAAGAAATTGAAAATCAAATCGATAGTCGTTTTGATTTAATACAATCAGAAATTAAGTCGAGCCTTGATCATTTTGCAACTATGATTGAGCAGGAAAAATTAAAGCAAGAAGAAGCTAAAAAAAATGATCCTGAATATCAATCTAACTTAAGAATGAACTCAATTTTTAAAATTCTTGAGATGCAAGTTAGTCAATCCTTAATCCAAAATATGCCAGCTCAGCCAAAAACTGCATTAGAGGTTTTGCAGCCCAAAGAAGAAACAAAACAATCTTATGAGCCCAAAGAGTACATTATTAACAATAAAGAAGTATTGGAGAAGCTTAATCAACTTTCAGATCAAATAAATACCAAAGTTCAATTTGACGATAGCAGCATCAGGTCAATTTTGACTGAAACACAAAGTAAAATTGAACAATTGGAAAATAAACTTAGAGAAAATAATGAGAATAAAGATGCAGCTTCAAAACAAATTGATCATTTGATGCATTATTTTAAATCTAGCGAACTTAAAAATTTAGAAGATTTAAGTATTAATCTTTCGGGGATTAAGCAGTTTGATGAAATTGATCAGGCAAAAAAATTTATTGAAAGTTTATTGCTAAAAGAAACCCAAAACTGGATTGAAAAAAATCAAAAGACTATTGAAGATATTTGTAATAAAATCATATACAAATAATCTTAATGAAAAAAAATTCTGGCTTTTCACTAGTTGAGCTACTTGTTGTGGTTGCGATTATTGGTGTTTTATCTGGCGTTGGAATTGTCGGTTTTCAAAGATACACCGAAACAGCAAAACAAAAAGTTGCTCTACAAAATTTAGATACTGTTGTAGATTTTTTTTCAACTGAGCTGATTATTTTAAATAATAATATTCAAAATCAATCTGCATTAATCAAAGTTGGAAATGCTAAATGGACAAAAGAAACCCATAACCTTGACTCTTTTCTAACAGGATCAGCGCAATACCACGATCTTGGCTTTGGTTTAGCTAATTTTAAAAATCCATTTGAAAACAGAACGCTCAAACAAGTTTATTCTTTAAGTGACCCAAATGACGCAAATAATGCTAATTTAACATTAAAAGGAAACATTGTCTTTAGAGTTCATCCTGACTATTCTACTGATGGCTCAAAAATAACTGGGGACAGAAAATTTCAAGTGATTTATTATTCAGATGATAATCAGATAGATACGCCAAATATCAAAAACTTTACTTTAAAGTAGTTAAAAGAAATATTTATACATATCCTTTAAGTAACTTAACATAGCTAATAAGATTGATAATTTTGCAAG
>ERZ1089241.16-NODE-16-length-32200-cov-12.029460_pt1 | contig 32200 bp, 34 predicted proteins | sample MGYA00383548_ERZ1089241 | MGnify/ENA primary metagenome ERZ1089241 (study PRJEB34543, sample SAMEA5968658) | marine metagenome | biome: water | collected 2014-06-21 | depth 0 m | study: Ocean Sampling Day (OSD) data from North Adriatic Sea | reverse complement strand
AATGTGCCGGCGCCGACATATCCCATGTTCTTACATGCCGTTACACAGGCTTCAAGAACCTGAGCGCGTGCTTCAGGGTCAACTCCTGGTGCTGGAGCTTCTTCCAATACCTTTTGATGTCGGCGTTGAAGTGAGCAATCACGATCGTAAAGATGGATCGCATTGCCATGCTTATCAGCTAACACTTGAACTTCAACATGGCGCGGTTTTTCGAGAAATTTTTCGAGATAGACAGTTGCGTCTCCGAAGGCTGCTTTTGCCTCGGACTGCGTGATTTGGATCGAACTCAATAGGTTGGATTCGGTATGAACGACTCGCATACCGCGGCCACCGCCGCCTGCCGCTGCTTTTACAATGACTGGAAATCCAATTTCATTTGCGATTTTGAGATTTTTCGCATCATCATCACCGAGCGGTCCGTTTGAACCAGGCACTGTGGGCACATTCGCTGCTTGCATCGCTTCAATCGCTGCAACTTTATTTCCCATCAATCGTATGGTTGCCGCGGATGGACCGATGAAGGTGAAGCCTGACTGTTCAACGCGTTCTGCAAAATCGGCATTTTCAGCCAAAAATCCATAACCGGGGTGGATTGCTTGTGCGTCAGTGACCTCGGCAGCCGCGATGATTGCGGGAACGTTTAGGTAGCTTTGATTTGATGGATTTGGGCCGATGCATACGGTTTCGTCTGCGAGCTTGACGTGCTTTAAGTCTCTATCACATACCGAGTGTACAGCGACTGTGCGAATACCGAGTTGGCGGCACGCCCTTAAAATGCGGAGTGCAATTTCTCCGCGGTTAGCGATGACGATTTTTTCAAACATGGAATTATCCAATCACGACCAGTGGCTGGTCGAACTCGACGGCATCACCGTCATCAACAAGAATCGCTAAGACCTTCCCAGATGCATCGGCTTCGATTTGATTCATCATCTTCATCGCTTCAACAATGCACAGTGTATCGCCCTGTTTGACTTCGCTGCCGACTTCGATAAAAGCGGCTGCGTCCGGTGATGGTGAGCGATAGAAGGTGCCAACCATCGGCGATTTGACCTGGTGACCGGCCGGAGCCTTGACTCCAGATGACTCATCAGCAGTTGGCTGAGTAGCGGCTTGTGGCGCAGCGATCGTCTGAGGGGCAGCCATCTGCGGCGTTTGAACCACGACTTGATTGGTACTACCGCGCGTGATGCGGACGCTTTCTTCACCTTCTGAAATTTCAATTTCAGCGACGTCTGTGTCGTGCAGGAGTTCGATCAGTTTCTTGATCTTACGAATATCCATAATCCAATTTTAGCCTTTTAAATGTTGATTCAGTGTTTCCAGGGCAAACGTGTACCCCTGCATTCCGCAGCCCGCAATGACTGCGAGCGCGATATCAGAAAAATACGAATGGTGACGAAAAACCTCGCGTGCATGGACGTTCGAAATATGCACTTCAATGAACGGGGCGGTTACGGCACTAAGTGCATCACGAATAGCGACACTTGTATGCGTCCATGCGCCAGGATTGATGACAATCCCGTCGACCGGCTGGTCCATTAATTGGTGGATGCGATCAATCATCGCGCCTTCATGATTACTCTGGTAGAACTCGAGGTGCATGCCTGTTGGCGCGCTCGCTATGAGTTCATTTTCGAGGTCTTGCAGGGTAGTCGAGCCGTAGACATCGGGCTCTCGTTGTCCGAGCAAATTCAGATTTGGACCGTTGAGCACCAGTATCTTGGTCATAAAATCACCGCAAATTCGTGAAACTTGCGGCTATTTTGCGCGATTTAACGTGAAAATGACAGTTCTGTTTGTTGTGGCGGGTAGCAAAACCCAATATCCGCACAGCCTTGATAGGTTAAAACCATGACATCGGGTGCGTTAGAGACCGTCATGCGCAGACGCTTTTTGTGAATAGGCGTTGGTCCAAGAAGCGGATCGTCATACATTTCAGATGCAGATCGCGTTGTTTCTAAGATATCGCCTGCATCGTTTTGAACGATTGTGCGTTCATCGTATAGGTATGTGCCTTCTGCAATTGTGATTTCGATAATGTCAGCTTGTGGTTGCGAGACAACAAATGCTTGTTCTGGTGGCAAAAGGTCTGGAGCGCCAAAACTTGAACCAAACGATCCTTGCGCTTCAGCAAGCACAGATCCGAAAAAACAGGTTGCTACAATAAAACTTGAGATAACGCGTTGCACTGGTTTCCTCCCGTTGTCATATTGCACGATGATACTCCTTGTTCATTTGTTAGAGAAACGGATTAAGCATGCTCGGATCTTTGAAACACCGCCTGGCCAATCTTGGTGGCCAATCGACATGGATCGCTGCCGGGGCGGGTGCCTTTGTATTGTATTTGCTCGGGGCGGTTTTGTTAGGGATTCACTGGAGTCAGCCACCAGAGCAGCGTGGTGTTGAGGCTATCTTGACGACGACTGCGCCTGCTGATCAGAAACTGACGATAGGGAACGCAACGGTTGGTTCGTTGATTTTTATTACTGAGACCTTGCTTGATAAGCCCGGTGGATATTTATCCAATGACGTCACGCCACCCGGACTCTGGTTAGACAATATGCCGAATTGGGAGTTTGGAGCCCTGGTGCAAGCCCGTGATTTAGCGCGAGCTTTACGAAAAGACTTGTCACGCAGTCAGTCCCAGTCGACTGAGGATTCAGACTTGGTGGTGGCCGAACCTGCGTTGAACTACGACAGTAATAAATGGTTTCCGTCCGCTGAGTCGAGTTACCGTAAGGCGACACAGTCCCTCAAGTCATATCAGATTCGTCTGGCCACGCCAGGTGAAAACGCTCAGCTTTATGCTCGCGCTGATAACTTGCGGAATTATTTGGCTGATGTTGAGACGCGCCTTGGCTCTCTGAGCCAAAGGCTCTCTGCAAGTGTCGGGCAGGCTCGATTTAATACTGATTTAGCGGGTGATCCGGCCGCAAATCAGTCGACGCTTGATGTGTCAGAGCGTGTCGTTAAAACGCCATGGCTAGAAATTGACGATGTTTTCTTTGAAGCGCGTGGGTCAGCTTGGGCACTTCTTCATATCTTGCGAGCGATTGAAAAAGATTTCGGGTCAGTTCTTGAGAACAAGAATGCGCGTGTATCGTTAAAGCAAGTGATTCGGGAACTTGAGGCTACTCAACAAACCGTCTGGTCGCCAATGATTTTGAACGGGTCTGGATTTGGTATTTTTGCCAACCATTCCTTGGTCATGGCAAGTTACATCTCAAGAGCGCACGCAGCCATCTCTGATCTGCGTGCACTATTGGCGCAAGGCTAATTATTTCTTTGCCGCTTCAACTGATGCAATTACTGCATCACGAGCTGCATCGGATCCGCGCCAGCCATCGACCTTGACCCACTTGCCTGCTTCAAGGTCTTTGTAGTTCTCAAAGAAATGTGCAATCTGGTCAAGAAGTAACGAGCCTAAGTCTTGTGGCTCTTTTACATCCTTATACAGCGTGGTCAATTTATCGTGTGGTACTGCCAGAACTTTTGAGTCGCGACCTGCTTCATCACTCATATCCAATATGCCGATTGGACGCGCACGAATGATTGAACCTGGTTGAACTGGGTATGGAGTAACCACTAAGACATCGAGAGGATCGCCGTCATCCGCTAAGGTATTTGGCACATAGCCGTAGTTCGCTGGATAGAACATTGGAGTCGCCATGAAACGGTCTACGAATACGGCATCGTATTCTTTTTCGATTTCATACTTAATTGGCGTTGAGTTCGCCGGGATTTCAATTGCGACATAAATGTCGTTTGGAATGTCCTTTCCCGCAGGAATGTCATTGAAGCTCATAAGGTCCTCAGATGGTTAGTAGATAAATAAGTGCACTTTCAAACGGCAAGTGTCCGGTGCTTTAGCCTCTATTTCAACCGATACGCGCATCGATCGCTATCGTGAAATGGTACAAGGTCGCTAATTGCTGTTTGCAGCGCGCAATGACACTATGAATTATCCGAGTAAGAGAGAGCGAACTTTGAAAATCCATATTCTTGGGATCTGCGGCACCTTTATGGGTGGGCTTGCCCAACTGTGTCGTCAAAAAGGTTGGGATGTCACGGGGTCGGATCAGCACGTGTATCCACCGATGTCAGATCAACTTCGTCAAGCTGGCATTACTTTGCATGAAGGCTTCGATTCGGCGGTCCTCACCGATGATCTCAACTTAGTCGTAATCGGTAACGCGATGTCTCGCGGTAATCCTGTCGTAGAGGCTGTTTTAGATCGGAAAATTCCATTTGTTTCGGGCCCTGAGCTCTTGGGGCGTTTGACTGCCGATATGACGGTACTCGCTGTTTCTGGAACTCACGGCAAGACAACAACGACCAGCATGCTTGCTTGGATTTTGGAGTCTCAGGGTATGAACCCTGGGTTCTTAGTCGGCGGCGTTCCACAAAACTTCGGCGTATCGGCGCGTTTGGGTGGAGGTCAGTTTTTTGTTGTTGAGGCAGACGAATATGACACTGCATTCTTTGATAAGCGCTCAAAATTTGTTCATTACCATCCCGATGTGTTTGGAATTAACAATTTAGAGTTCGACCATGCGGATATTTTTTCTGACTTAGCTGCGATTGAAACTCAATTTCATCATGCGATCCGCCGAGTGCCTTCGTCGGGTTTTGTAGTCAGCCGAATTGGTGTCGAAGCGATCGAGCGTGTTTTAGCCCGGGGTTGTTGGTCTCAAAAGATAGCCATTGGGCAAGGCTCAGCTTTGGAGTTTCGTGCAAATAATGATGCGTTGATCAGTGATGCGCTGAGCCAGAGTATTCACTGGACGATGCGCGGAGCTCACAATGCGCAGAATGCCGAGCTTGCCGTGGCGATGGCTCATGCTGTTAATGTGCCAACGGATCGAGCATTCAGTTCTCTCGCATCTTTTGAAGGGGTTGCTCGTCGACTGAATTTGTTATTCGAAACCGACAATCTAAAGATTTGGGATGACTTCGCGCACCATCCAACTGCGATCGAATCAACGCTCGATGCGCTTAGCGAAACTGTTCCCACTCAAGGGCCATTGATTGCCGTGATCGAATTACGCTCGAATACGATGAAGGCTGGAGTTCACGGAGCGGCACTGGCCAATTCAACAACCAGTGCAGACCAAGTGATTTGGGTGTTACCGCCTGATGTAGCGTGGGATTTTTCTGTCCTTGATCGTGGCGATGAATCGTCGCGTGTCGTGCGAGACGTCTTGAGCGTTGAAGATGAATTAGCAGAACAGCAATCAGGACAGATTGTCTTTATGTCCAATGGCGGATTTTCAGGCATCCAAGATCGGATTGTTGAGCGCTTAAGGGCGCGTTGAAAAATTCTCAATCAACCTCACTGTACACATCATGATATTCGAATCCATTCGGCCAGAGGTTGCTGTGACCAAACCGCTATTCCCACTACCCCTGGTATTATTTCCGGGCGGTCGTTTACCGCTTCAAATTTTTGAGGCGCGTTACTTGGATATGGTCGGTGCGTGCATGCGCGAAGGTGGTAATTTTGTCGTTACTATGTCCCGTGCTGAAGGATTTGCTGATTTGGGATGCGAAGTATCAATCCGTGATTTTGATCAATTGAGCAACGGATTGCTTGGTATCTTGGCCGTTGGGGAACGTAAGCAGCAATTATTTAATCCTCGTCAGCGCGAAGACGGTTTGTGGCTTGCTGATGCGGCAGACCTCCCGATGGAGTCATCGGTTGAGATTCCGGTTGATCATTTAGGTTTGGTTGAGTTGTTGAAGAGCTTGCAAGTTCATCCAGCAGTGCGGGGTCTTTACAGCGAAATTGACTACACTGATGCAACTGAGGTCGGCGCTCGACTCACGGAGCTGCTGCCACTCGATAACGAAGTTAAACAGTCTTTCTTTGAAATTAGTGACCCGCTAGTTCGGCTTGTTGAATTAGAAGCTGAAGTAACAAAACTCCAAATTCGAGGTCGTGACGCCTGATTTCTCATGGCATCCCACTGTATAATCTGCTGGACACAGTGGGGTGAGCATGAATTATCAAACGATGGCTGAGAATGCCAAAGCAGTGCGAACAACAATAGCGACTGCATCAACGAATACCAAAAATGCCGCGCTTTTGGCGATACGCGACGCGATGGCAGCGTCTCGCCGGGAAATCCTTAAGGCAAATCAAAAAGATGTGAATGCGGGTCGTGCGAACGGGCTTGATAGTGCGTTGCTCGACCGATTGGAACTGAATGATGCGCGCATCGATGCGATGATCGAGGGCGTTGAACAAATAGTCGCCTTGCCCGATCCGGTTGGTGAGGTCTCTCGGATGACACGTCGTCCATCTGGAATTGAAGTTGGATTCATGCGCCAGCCACTGGGTGTTATTGGAATCATCTATGAATCCCGGCCAAATGTGACGATCGATGCGGCAGCACTATGCCTGAAATCAGGTAATGCCTGTGTGCTACGTGGCGGTAGTGAAGCATTCCATTCGAATCAGGCAATTGCGGAGTGTATCTCGGCAGGTCTCAAGGCGGTCGGACTGCCTGAAGCCTGCGTTCAAGTTGCGCCAACTGCAGATCGTGACTTTGTTGGGGCGATGATTGGTGGCGACCAGCCGATGTGTGATGTGATCATTCCGCGCGGCGGCAAGGGGTTAATTGAGCGGATCTCAAAAGATGCGCGAGTGCCGGTGATCAAACATTTGGACGGCAATTGCCATGTGTATGTTGACTCTGAGTGCGCGCAAGAGGAAGCACTTCGAATTTTAGAAAATGCGAAGACGCATCGGTATGGCGTCTGTAACGCGGCCGAATCGTTTCTAATTCATGAGGCTGTTGCTGACAGTTTGCTTCCGGCACTTGAGAAGGTACTAAAGCCTTATGAGGTTGAGATCCGTGGTTGCGAGCGTGTACGTCGCATCGTGCCATCAGCGAAAGCTGCAACTGAAGAAGATTGGTTTGAGGAATACCTCGGGCCGATAGTCGCGATTAAAGTTGTTTCCTCTGTCGATGAGGCGATTGAACATATCAATACTTTCGGTTCACATCATACGGATGCCATCGTGTCGACGAATTACAAGACTGTCCGTCATTTTATGCGGGCGGTTGACTCATCGTCAGTGATTGCGAATGCATCAACTCGGTTTGCCGATGGCTTTGAGTACGGACTTGGTGCTGAAATTGGTATCTCGACCGATCGTATCCATGCGCGAGGCCCAGTCGGTCTTGAAGGCCTAACGAACCAAAAGTGGATCGTATTTGGAGAAGGGCAGGTGCGCGCTTAGTGCAGGTTCTATTTGGCGGAACCTTTGATCCAGTCCATAACGGTCATGTTGTTATGGCAGAAAGCTTGGCTCGAGCGTTTCCTGGTGCAACCGTTCATGTAATTCCTAACCGCCAGCCGCCGCATCGCGTGAGCCAAGTATCTGCTGAACATCGCTTGTCGATGCTCAGTATGGCGATGGAAGGAATCCCTCAAATCACTGTCAATGCGATCGAACTGGATCGCGATGGACCAAGCTACACCGTCGATACCTTAGGGGCGCTAAGGGAGCAGTTTGGAGCAGAAGAGTCGCTTGTGCTGTGTTTGGGGGCAGATGCCGTTCAGGTCGTGGATCAGTGGCATCAGCCAGAGATGCTTGTGGAGCTAGGTCACCTGTGCATTCTCAATCGCGCGAATCAGTTCATCGAAATTCCTCGCATCTTGGACGCGTATCAGTTGACTGAGAACTTGTCGGATTTTTCAAATAAAGCGTGTGGTTTACTTGCTCGATTAGCTACACCGAATGTTCCTGTTTCATCGACCGAGGTGCGTGGTCTGATTGCGAAACAGGAGCCAGCACTTCCCGTACCACCAAAAATTGCCGACTATATCTGTCGACATCACTTATATCAGGACACTGAATGACTGAAGAAACTGATTTAACGCGACTCATTGTTGATGCGTTAGAAGATTTAAAAGCACTCGATATTCGAATCGTCGATGTCAGAGGTCAGACCTCGGTAACCGACTGGCTGGTGATTGCTAGCGGAACATCGAGTCGGCACGTAAAGTCACTGGCAGATCATGTGGCGCAAGAAATGAAAGTGAAGCATGGTATTCCCACACTTGGCAGTGAAGGAGCCGACGCAGCTGAGTGGGTATTGGTTGACTTTGATTCGGTCGTTCTTCATGTGATGCAGCCTCCGATTCGAGAATTTTACGATTTAGAACGACTGTGGGATCGTCGCAGCCGTGGTGTGGCTGAGGACAGTGAGCATTAATGGCTGAAGTGAGGCTTTTGGCGGTTGGTCAAAAAATGCCATCGTGGGTTTCCGATGCCTGTTCTGATTACCTGCCTCGGTTTCGTCACCAGTTTAAGCTTCACATAGAAGAAATCCCTGCATCAAAGAAAGAGGGTGCTGAAGCTCAGGCGGAACATAAAAAGAAGCTGCTGGACCGCCTAAAGCAAAATGACTTGTTAGTACTGTTGGATGAGCGTGGACGGTCATATTCTACGCTTGAGCTCGCTGATCAATTAACACAATGGGAACTCTCAGGCCGTTCATTGGTCTTTGCTGTAGGGGGTGCTGATGGATGGTGTGAAGACGTGAGGCGGCGAGCAGAATGCCAATGGAGTTTATCAAAGCTCGTATTCCCGCATCCTTTGGCTCGGGTCATTGTTGTAGAACAGTTGTATCGTGCTGATAGTGTCCGACAAGGACATCCATACCACAGGAGTTAGGGTTGGAACTTTCAACCGGTGTTCGTGAAAAGAATCTGATTCAGTCCCGAGTTGCTGTTGCCGCTCTTGGTGGCGGATTTCTTTTATTACTTCTTTTGACGCGGCTCGTTTGGCTTCAGTTGATAGAGACTGAACGATTTCAGACTGCATCTGAAGCTAATCGGCTGCAAACGCTTCCGGTTGGGCCTGCACGCGGGCTTATTGTTGATCGTAACGGAGTCGTATTAGCCGAAAATCGGCCCAACCTTCAGCTCCTATTAGTTCCTGAAGAGGTGTCCGATTTAGACCAGATGATCGCTGAAGTTCGGCAGCGTATTGAATTCACAGACAGTGATGCAGAACGTTTTGCAAAGAACTTAAAAACGCGTCGTAGGCCTCGAGATCCAGTTGTTGTCAAAGACGAATTATCAGAATTGGATGCAGCTCGGATTGCCGTTGATTTATTTCGGTTTCCAGGGCTTCAAATTGAAGCGCGTCCAACACGCTTTTACCCCTACGGTGGTTTGACCGCTCACAGTCTTGGATATGTTGGACGATTATCGTTAGACGAGTTGAAAAGTATCGAAGAAAGTCGTTATGCAGGTACAGAAACTATTGGAAAACTTGGTGTTGAGAAAGCGTATGAAGATGCGCTTCTGGGTCAGGTTGGAGTAGAACGGGTTGAGACCAGTGCCCGCGGCCAGATCATGCGATCGGTTGATCGCGAGGATCCGATACCTGGTGCGGATATTCCGTTACACATTGATATAGGCCTAACGGCCAAGCTATACGATGTTTTGGGTGATAACCGCGGTGCAATTGTCGCGATTGATCCAAAAAATGGTGGGATTTTAGGGCTCGCGAGTGCACCGACTTATGATGCGAATTCATTTATCGGTGGAATCGGTCAGGCTGAATACAAGGCACTCCAGGTCGATCGCGACACGCCGCTATTCAATCGCGCGTTACGCGGACAATATCCACCTGGATCAACGATCAAACCAATGCTTGGGTTGGTTGGATTGCATTACGGTGCAGTCAGCTGGAAAACAGAAATCTCTGACCGCGGTTTTTTTCAACTGTCGGGGAATGATCACAAATATCGCGATTGGAAGAAGTGGGGTCACGGTCGCGTCAACATGGATAAAGCTGTCATTGAATCCTGTGATACCTACTTTTACGAAATGGCTGTTCGGCTTGGCATCGATCAGATGTCAGAAGGTATGCAACATTTCGGCTTTGGGCGCCGTCAAGGCCGCGATATCCAAGGAGACCTCCCTGGTATTCTTCCCAGTAGAGAATGGAAACGCGCTGCGAGAAATCAGCCTTGGTACTTGGGTGAGACTGTCATTTCTGGGATTGGCCAGGGTTTTTGGGTAACAACTCCGCTGCAATTAGCAGCAGCAACCACCGCGATGGCTCGTCGAGGCAATTTTATCGAGCCTCATTTTTCAATACTTGAAGATGTTGATGCGGGTGCTCCCGTGCCGCTAGGCGAATCGATGGATTGGGAACGCATGATTGATGCGATGGAAGATGTGCTTCATGGCGAGCGAGGGACGGCGCGTGGTGCCGCCCGTGGTCTGAATTATCGGATCGCAGGCAAAACCGGGACAGCGCAGGTCGTGAGTATTGGACAGGAAGATGAATATGATGCGAATGAACTTGAGGAGCGGTTGCGGGACCATGCGTTGTTTGTCGGCTTTGCCCCCGCTGACTCTCCAAGTATTGTCGTCGCTCTGATTATCGAAAACGGTGGATCGGGGGGCACAACTGCCGCTCCCGTCGCTCGAAAGATATTCGATTATTGGTTACTTGACCGCAATGAGGGCTCGAGGCCCCCTGATACGAACTATGTAACTCAAATAAACCAACGCGTTCTCGAGCCAAAGCATGCTGACAGCAACTGAAACAGGTCATATTGAATCGTTCAGACCCAAGCGTTTTGCACAACGTTATGGTGTTGATCCATTACTCACGCTGTTTGTTTTAGTGACGGCGCTTTATGGTCTGATCATATTGTATTCTGCATCAGGACAGAGCTTATCGATGGTGATTCGTCAGGGTGCGCATGTCGTTGTCGGGCTTGGGGTGATGGCGCTGTTATCGCAGATACGGCGTGATGTCATCATCCATATCACACCATTTGTGTTTATGTTTGCAGCGCTTCTGTTAATTGCAGTTTTATTGTTTGGAGTCGGTGCGAAAGGTGCGCAGCGTTGGCTCGCCCTGCCGGGACTTCCTCGCTTTCAGCCATCAGAACTGATGAAGTTAGCACTTCCTGCGATGGTCGCGTGGTGGCTAACGCGACATAAGCTCCCTCCATCGATGTCGCAGTTAGTGATCGCGGCGGTCTTGATCGTTGTTCCTGTTGCTTTAATTGCGAAACAACCTGATTTGGGAACCAGTATTATCATTGCGGGCTCAGGGTTTTTCGTCATATTTTTGGCTGGGATTTCTTGGCGTTTGTTGGCTGTGCTTGGCGGGCTCGGTGTCGCAGCTCTACCTGTACTGTGGATGGTCATGCATGACTATCAACGGACTCGCGTGATGACCTTATTAGATCCTCAGAGTGATCCATTAGGCGCTGGATGGAACACGATTCAAGCCATGACAGCACTTGGATCAGGCGGGATGTTTGGCAAAGGGTATGCTGAAGGAACGCAGGCACAATTGAAGTTTCTCCCTGAATCTCATACAGACTTTATCGTTGCCGTCCTTGGTGAGGAGATGGGATTTTTCGGCATCAGTGTCTTGCTCATTCTATATGCACTGATACTGGGTCGCTGTTTGGTACTAACCATGCGCGCACAAGGTAATTTTGGCAGACTGTTATCAGGTTCAATTACGCTGACTTTTTTCGTCTATGTATTCGTGAATGTGGGAATGGTTAGTGGAGTTTTACCTGTGGTGGGTGTGCCTTTGCCATTAATTAGTTATGGTGGGACATCGATTGTTTCGTTGTTGATTGGATTTGGTTTGATTATGTCCATGCAGCGGACTAAACGGGTACTTTCAGGGGAGTCATAATGCGCATATTTCCAGCAATTGCGGTGGTTGTTAGTCTGTGTGGGATGCATATTCCGATAGCCTCGGCGAATTATTCTGAACGGCCAGAAGTTCAAGCGATGGCTGATCGTTTGGCAGCCAAAGGACTTGATCGAAATGAAGTTTTGAAAGTGATGTCAGAAGCCAAGCGTTTGGATTCTGTGATTAACGCGATGAACCGCCCTGCTGAGAAGAAAGAATGGAAGGATTATCGACCAATCTTTATGAAAAGTGCGCGAGTCAAAGCGGCTGCGAGTTTTTATCAAACACATCAGAATACGTTAGAGCGCGCTGAAGCGGAGCTTGGTGTCCCAGTTGAAGTGATTTTGGCCATTATTGGAGTCGAGACCTACTATGGGAAGAATAAGGGGAGTTTCAGAGCCCTGGATGCGTTGGCGACCCTTGGTCTTGATTACCCGAAGCGCGCTAAATTTTTCTTAGGAGAGCTTGAGTCTCTCTTCCTGCTCGGCAAAGAAGAAAATTTGCGGGCGACTGAATTGAAAGGCTCCTATGCAGGCGCTATGGGTTATGGTCAGTTTATTCCGTCAAGCTATCTCGCCTACGCGGTCGACTTCGACAACGATGGACATCGTGACTTAATTGATAATCCCGTTGATGCGATTGGTTCGGTTGCGAACTATCTTGCGAAGCATGGATGGGACATGAGTTATGGAATCGCAAGCCCGGTATCCAATGCAAAAGCACAGGTTGAACGGATGGAGTCGCGTATTGATGTGAAAGACACCGGGGCGGAATTGGCATCAAAAGGCGTCAATGGAATACCAGACGCATGGTCTTCTTTGCCACTTGATGTGCTTGGGTTGTATGGGGCGAAGGGAGAAGAATACTGGGTGGTAACCAAAAACTTTTACGTTATTACCCGCTACAACCGCTCCCCTCTGTATGCGATGGCAGTTACGCAGTTGTCTGAAGAAATTGCGAAGGAACTTGGCTTGTGATTCGAAGCGCGCTCGTCTTGGCTTTGCTCTGTCTCGGAGGGTGTTCATCTGTCCAACAATGGATAGGTGTTGCAGAGCCTGATAACGAAGCATCAGTTGTTGACGAAGTTCCCGATGGTCCGCCATTGATTGCTTCTGTTGATGTGGATTCATTACCAGAGCCCGAAGCCAAGCCGGAACCACTGTCACAATATGGAAACCCTGAAACCTATGAAGTTGATGGTGTGACTTACACAATCGCACCGGTTGGTCCTGGTTTCTCTGAGATCGGAACAGCCAGCTGGTATGGTCGCAAATTTCATGGGCAACTGACCTCGTCGGGTGAGCCTTTTGACATGTTCCAGTTCACGGCGGCTCACAAGACCATGCCGATTCCAGCATGGATTCGTGTGACTAATTTAGAAAATAACCAGTCCTTGGTTGTGCGTGTAAATGACCGGGGTCCATTCAAAGAGAATCGCGTACTGGATTTATCTTGGGCAGCTGCCAAGCGACTTGGCTTCTCTGACAAAGGGACTGCACAAGTGAGCTATGAAGTGCTTACTGTGCCGACCTCTGATGCGGCCTTAATTGCCAATCCTTTAGCGAAGCCTGCGCAAGCCATTTTTCAGGTCACAGCCGTCTCGACAGAAATCCAGGCGCAGAAAGTTGCCGATCAAATTCGGGAAGCAATATCGAAAGATCTCGCGACTGTTCGAATCGAATCAAATGGTGCCGGTCTATTTCGGGTACAGGTTCTGCCACAAACAGATTTAAGTGTTGAACGCGAAATTTATGAGCAGTTGGTGGCCCTTGGATGGTCCCCGCAGCGATTAATCGCAAAATAATTGAGTGAAGCAAGGAGAGTAGAGTGCGTCTATTTTGGATCGCCCTGACATGTATGTTCAGTTTGACCGCTGGAGCCAATGTGCCGCTGACAGAGGCGCTTGGTAATGGACCACCTATTCCTGCAGCGCCGAAGTTGCAAGCATCTGGATATTTGTTGATCGATGCCACAAACGGAGAAGTCTTAGTTGAACACAATGCCGACCAACCGTTACCTCCTGCATCCCTGACAAAGATGATGACTGCGTATATCGCTGAGCGAGAAATTGCGGAAGGGCGCGCGAGTTTCGACGATAAAGTCCCTGTCAGCGTGAAAGCTTGGAAAACCGGCGGTTCAAGGATGTTCGTTCGTGAAGGAACGGAAGTGCGCCTTGAGGATTTGTTACGTGGGATCATTATTCAGTCAGGCAATGACGCAAGCGTTGCTGTTGCTGAATATATCGCTGGCTCTGAAGATGTGTTTGCCGATGTCATGAATCAAACAGCGGCAAGTCTTGGTATGACGAATACCCAATTCAAAAACTCCACAGGACTCCCCCAAGAAGGGCACTACACCACGGCCAAAGATCTTGGAATATTAGCGACCAGAACAATCAGAGATTTCCCAGATACCTATTCGATTTATAGTGAGAAAAACTTCACTTATAACGGAATTAAACAGGCCAACCGGAATAGCCTATTGTTCCGTGACCCAAGTGTTGACGGACTAAAGACCGGGCACACTGAAGAAGCTGGCTATTGTTTGGTTGCAAGTGCAGAGCGCGATGGTTTCCGTCTCATTTCTGTTGTGATGGGTACGGCTAGCGAAAAAGCACGTGAGCAGGAAACAACCAAACTCATGCAATACGGTTTCCGTTACTTCAGTGGCCAGACCGTGTTTGAAGCCGGTCAGGCGTTGCCTGAGAGTTCGCGGAAAGTGTGGTTTGGTGAAGCGGAGGCAGTGGAGCTTGCCCCGACGGAGTCGCTTTACGTCACATTGCCACTTGGTCGTGAGTCAGCGATCCAGGCAACGCTTGATGCTCCAGAGACATTGGATGCACCACTTGAAGCAGGCACTGTTGTTGGCACCGTTAAAATCATGCTTGGTGAACGAGTACTTGCTGAGTCCCCAGTCGCTGTCGCTCAAGCTGTTCCTGAGGGAGGCTTGTTCAAGCGTTTAATGGACTTTGTGTTGAGATTATTTGCGTGACTTGGTGTTGCCTGAATGGCGAGATGATGCCAATCGATAAGGCAGCGATTTCTCCGATGGATCGCGGTTTCTTGTTTGGTGATGGCGTATATGAAGTGATGGCGCGAGTCGACGGTCGTATTCGTGCAAAATCACTTCATGAAGCACGGCTACGCTCGAGCCTTGGCGCCATTGGATTAGATATCTCCGTAACCGATGTATTTTCTGATGTGGATCGGTTGATCGACGAAGCTGGGCTTTTAGATGCCAAAATTTATGTGCAGGTAACGCGCGGGGCAGCACCAGTTCGCGATCATGCATTTCCAGAGCAAACCTCACCGACTGTTTTTCTAACGGTCAGTGAATTTAAGGCTGTGTCACAAAAGCCGGCGAAAGCCATTGTGCGGCCCGATATTCGCTGGCGTAGAAATTCTATTAAATCGGTGTCGCTGCTCGGCAACGTGTTGTTGCTGCAAGAGGCTCGAGAGAATGGCGCGCAAGAGGCTGTTTTGTATCGCGATGATTTCGTCACTGAGGCGTCGACCTCGAATGTATTTGTGATTCGAGGGCAGTCACTCATTACCCCGCCCCTGACTGATTTAATTCTCCCCGGAATTACGCGCCATTTGGTGATTGAGATGGCCTCAAGTGTCGGCTTGAAAGTCATTGAAGAAGCGGTTCGGGTCGATTCGTTGCCTGGTTCTGATGGGGTATTCGTTTCAAGCTCTACGCGTGGTTTGATGCCGATTGTTGAGCTTGATCCGGGTGGGCAAATCGGTGATGGACAATTGCCGGATGCTTTTTTGGCACTTCAAGCCGCCTACGATGAGAGGCTTCATCACCATGAGTAACGAGGCGCAACCCGAAAAGCCAACAATTGAGTTCCCCTGCTATGGGTACCACGTCTCCGTGGTTGCTGATACACACGACGGATTTGTGACGATTTTGGAAGAAATCGTGACGCGGCATTGTGATGGCTATGATGCAGAAGAGTTGCGAGTGATCGCGAGCAAAAATGGTAAATACCAAAGCTTCCGATTTTCGATTACCGCCGAAAGTGAAGAGCAACTGAAGAACCTTCACGACGATCTTAAGGCGACCGGTCGCGTTCACATGGTTTTGTGATGACTGATGTCATCATTATTGATCGAGGGCTCGAGCCTTACGAGCACACACATCGAGCGATGCAAGAACAGGTTGCTCTTTTGAAAGGTGGGGCACGGGCCGAATTGTGGTGTGTGCAACATCCCCAGGTCTTTACGCAAGGCCAGGCTGGCAAGGCCGAACATGTTCTAAATCCGGGAGATATACCAATTGTCCAATCTGATCGTGGTGGGCAGGTGACTTATCACGGTCCAGGGCAAGTCATTCTCTACACCCTCATACCAATGAAACATTTTGCACTTAACGTCAGGGAGCTTGTCAGTCTTCTTGAGAACACGGTGATTGCTTTGTTGGGGTCCTATGGTTTGTCCTCTCAGGCGCGTGCCGATGCGCCGGGTGTTTATGTTGAAGGACGGAAGATTGCGAGTTTAGGACTCAGGATTCGGCACGGTGTGTCCTACCACGGTGTTGCACTGAATGTATCCATGGATCTTGAGCCGTTCTCAAGAATTAATCCCTGTGGCTATGAGGGGCTCCAGGTCACACAACTATCCGACCTCGCGTCAAATGTTGTTGTGACTGACGTCGCCGACCAGCTCAGTCAGAGTTTTCAGATTGAGTTGCTGGATTTAGCGGGACATCGAGTGGCCGGCAAGTCCCAATAAAATGTCTTTAATCATCGACCAAGCAGGTTCTTGAGTCGCACCTTTGATCGTCCTGTCGGCATCATGGCAGAGCGTTAACAGCTTCCTGAGTTGGGTAAGATTTAAGCGATTCACTGCTCCGCGAACCAATCCTTCGCGTGATCGCCAGACCCGTAATGAACCAATGGCTTGATTTGCTGATTCACCCTGATCCATTCGATATCGAATTTGAAGCAGAATATCGAGTTCACGAGAAATCGCCCAAAGCGCGGTCATTGCCTCAACACCCTCGGCTTTCAATAGGTCTGTAATTCGATTCAATCCAGACAAGTCTGATTTCATCGCAAGGTCAACCAAATCATAAACAGTGTGACGTGCACTTTGAGTCAATACATCAAGCACTTGGTCAAGGGATAACGTTGGCCCCTCGATGAGATCAGGCTGAATGAGTTTCAACCTCTCGATGACTTGGCCAGCAGCTAATAAGTTACCTTCGGTATGCATTTGAACGGCGGATTTCGCTTCTGGCTCCATCACAATCTGGTGTGATTGAAGTTCTGCATCGAGCCATTGAGAAAACTGATATGAAGGAACTGCATTGGCTTCAATGATCGTATTCGACTTCTCAAGTGTCTGATGCCATGTGGTGGACGACTCACCCTTTCCTAGCTTCGGACCACTCACGAGAAGGCGCTTATCCTCGGGTGGATTCTGAATCCATTGATCGATCGCTTCACGTAACGATTTATCAAGCGTGGTCTTACTGAGTCGGAGCTCAACAAGCGTTCGATCTGCGAATAGGGATAAGGCGTCGAGTTCGCTTAAAAGTCGACTGGCAAGATCAGGTTCTGTCTGGTCGAGGACCAATCGTTCTGTGAAGCCTTGGTCTTTGCCCGTTCTTCTCCACAAGTCCCCAACACGGGTGATGAAAAATGCTTCGTCACCCAACAAAGCAGCAACAGGAGGTAAACCTGTAGTCCATTGGCGGCCATCAAATTCCGAGGCTTTGATGGCCATCGATCAGTTGGCCTTTGACGCGTCTGTTTGCTTGAGCGCTTGCTCGTAGCGAACACGGATGGAAGGTACGATCTGGCGCAGTAAATCACTTTCAAGACTGCGTTTTAATTGTGCGACTCGCTGGTCCTCTGCGGATGTATCTGCTCCCCCATCCACATAAATCAGCGTTGCACGGACTTTTGTTTCGGGGATCAAAAGAACGAGATCACTTCCAACCAGACTGTAAGTCATTTCAAGTGCGAGCTCAGTTTGATCTCCACCCGATACAGGGCCAAGTACACGGTCAGTAAGAGTTGGAAGGGTCAGCTTCAAAACAGGAGCAGAGCCCGACGAGACGACAGTAGCGCCCTGATCTTTGAGCTGGCGCGTGATGTTTTGCACGATCGGAGAGTAGGGGTCTGCTGTTTCAATCCGTAATGATTCTGGAAGCTGTCCCATCGGTGTGCCAGTACCGCGCAGTCTAAAACCACAGCCGGCGAGAAGCCCTGCCGCAGCAAGTGTTAAAAATGCACGTCGATTCATCATGCTGGTGCCACCACTAAATTAACGAGTTTTTGAGGAACGACGATCGCTTTCTTTTCGACCATCCCTTCAAGGAATTTTGCGACAGCTGGTTCTTCGCGAGCCATCGTCAAAATGGTTTCTTTATCTGCATCGTGGGTCACTTCAATTCGTCCCCTGAGCTTACCATTGACCTGGACCACCAATGTCAGTGTGTTCCGCGTCAACGCATCTTCTCTTACTTCGGGCCAACTCACACCGATTAGCGAGTCATCGTGACCGAGGTTCGACCAAAGATGTTCAGCGATGTGTGGGGTAATTGGGGATAACAAAACAACGAGCGACTCAATCGCTTCAGAGCGCACACGCCAGTCAGATTCTGTCTGCGGCTCAAATTTCATCACGCTGTTTGTCAGCTCCATAATGGACGCGATTGCTGTGTTGAAATGATAACGACGTCCAATGTCATCAGAGACCTTTGCAATTGTTTCATGCAGTTTGCGGTATACATCGCGCGCGTCATCTGAGAGTGCTTCGAGATCAACGTCGCCAGACGTTGAGTGTTTGTCTTGTTCGATGTGCTCAGTCACGAGTGTATGCACTCGTTTCAAAAAGCGATGGGCTCCAGCGACTCCATCATCAGACCACTCAAGAGATAACTCGGGTGGCGCAGCAAACATCATGAACAATCGAACCGTATCGGCACCGTATTGATCGATGAGCTCTTGTGGATCGACAGTGTTGCCTTTTGACTTGGACATCTTCGATCCATCTTTCAAGACCATGCCCTGAGTGAGGAGCTTCTTAAATGGCTCATTGCTGTCAACAAGGTCTAGATCGCGTAGCACTTTGTGGAAGAAGCGCGCATACAGCAGATGCAGGATGGCGTGTTCAATACCACCAATATAAAGATCGACGGGAAGCCAATAGTTCGCGTTGTCGTCGAGCATTGCGTCATTTGAAAAAGCACTCGCGAATCGTGCGTAGTACCAGCTCGACTCCATGAACGTATCGAAGGTGTCTGTCTCACGTTTTGCAGGCCGTCCGGTATCAGGGTCGACGGTATCAACAAAATCTGGTCTGCTAGCCAATGGGCTTCCTGAGCCATCCACAACTACATCTTCTGGTAATGTCACAGGAAGATTTTCATCACGGACAGTTTTTAACCCTTCATCGGTATGAATCACGGGGATCGGGCATCCCCAATACCGCTGGCGTCCAACGCCCCAATCGCGGAGGCGATAGTTGGTTGTCACGCGACCGATACCCATGTCGTCGAGTGCGTTGGCCACTGCTTTAAATGCATCCGCAAAGTTCAGGCCATCAAACTGTCCAGAATTGATCGTGACACCCGTTTTTTCACACCATGCTTGCTTGCCAAGATCATATTCAGGATCTTCAGTTACAGGTTTAATGACTGGCTTGATCGGTAAGCCGTATTGCGTCGCAAATTCCCAATCACGTTGATCATGACCAGGGACAGCCATCACGGCACCTGAGCCGTAATCCATCAAGACGAAGTTGGCAATCCAGATTGGAACCTCTTCACCTGTGAATGGATGAATCACATATTCGCCCGTCGCCATGCCTTTTTTAGGTGCTTGAGCAAGATCTGCTTCCGCCACTGACATGTGGGTGCATTCGTCAATGAAAGTAGCGACGTCAGGATTCGCTTCGGCTGCTTTTTTGGCAATTGGATGCTGTGCAGCGACAGCTACATAGGTGATACCCATGATGGTATCTGGACGTGTTGTGTATACCTCAAGGCGCTCATCGGAGTTTTTACGTTCAAAGCTGAACTCAACACCCTGGCTTCGTCCGATCCAGTTTTTCTGCATCGTTTTGACCTGCTCAGGCCAATCAACTGAATCCAAATCGTCAAGGAGTTCATCGGCATAATCCGTGATACGGATAAACCACTGATCTATTTCGCGCTGCTCTACAAGTGCACCAGACCGCCAGCCGCGACCATCGATCACCTGCTCATTTGCGAGTACGGTTTGATCGACCGGGTCCCAATTGACGCGCGCTTTTTTGCGATATGCGAGCCCTTTCTCAACCATGCGGGTAAAGAGCCATTGCTCCCATCGATAGTAGTCTGGGGTACAGGTTGCCAGTTCACGATCCCAATCGTAACCAAATCCAAGGCGCTTTAATTGCCCACGCATATGGTCGATATTGTCGTAAGTCCAGGCGGCGGGAGGGAGCTGGTTTTTGATTGCCGCATTTTCAGCAGGCATACCGAATGCATCCCAGCCCATTGGCTGTAACACGTTATAACCTTTCATGGTCATAAAGCGGCTGATCACGTCTCCGATGGTGTAGTTTCTGACGTGGCCCATATGCAGTTTGCCCGATGGATACGGAAACATGCAGAGGCAATAGAACTTGGGCTTGGTGGGATCTTCCGTTGTTTTAAACGTTTGCTCTGATTCCCAGTACTGCTGGATTTCCGGTTCAATAACCTGAGGTTGGTAATCGCGCTCCATGAGCTCTAGATAGTCCTTCGGGTGAAAAGGCTAAAGGATAGCGTTTCAGTCACCTGACTGTAAGGCGTTTCGTGAAAAAACTGTCCTATTGGGGTATGAAGGCTTCGTTTCGCCGAGTTAGCGTCAATATCACGATCAATAGAATAATGAGAGGTGCCTCACCAGCCAGTGAATAGGGTGTCACTGTCGTCGCTGGAATCACAGTATGTGACAGGATGCCTCGCTCAAATCTTGGAAGGATGGTTTCAACGTCACCGCGTGCATTGATGAACGCTGTCAAACCATCATTCGTTGCTCGAACCACAGGCTTTCCGAGTTCGCGCGCACGAATCTGAGCGATTTGGAGATGTTGATCGGGTCCGATTGAATCACCAAACCAAGTGTCGTTTGATACGGTCAGTATGACATTTGCGTCATCTGCGATCTCCCGTGCTTGGCCTGAATAAGCGATTTCATAACAGATCAAAGGACCAAACTTTAGATGCCCGTGTGTTAGCAGACTCTGTTGTGTCCCTGGGATGATGGCTGACATGGGTAAATCAAAAAACGCAATTAGCCCTCTTAGCAAAGATTCAAGTGGTACGTATTCGCCAAAAGGAACCAGTCGCGTTTTGTCGTATGTCCCTTGGCCTGAACCAAGCGTAATTAATCTGTTGGTATATCGACCTTGGCTTTGACCGAGCACACCCGTAATCAAAGTTTGTCCATTAGAGAGAAGCATCAGGTCAAGGTCTGGCAAGGCTGAGTTGACGACTGATTCGGTCATGGGAAGGGCGGTCTCGGGCCAGATGATGACATCTGCATCCGTCGGGAGTCCGTTTGTGACATGCTGCTCAATGATTCGACCACGAAACTCAGGCTTCCATTTTTCCGATTGGGCGATCACCGGTTGCCAGAGCGCAACACGGGTCGCTTGTGTTGGGTCTTCATGGGGGTGAAATTGCCCGTTCAAGATCGGACCTGTAATTAGGAAAACGCACGGGATAATCATAGGAATAAGCCGCCGATCCATGAGGCTTACCAAGAACCCTCCCGCGGTTAGCGCAATGACAGCAGAAACACCGAAGACGCCAATCCAAGATAAATAGCCCTCAAATGGCGTTTCGAGCGCACTGTAACCGAATAAAAGCCATGGAAATCCGGTTAGGAACCAACTCCGGAAAGCCTCCATCGTGACCCAGCATGCGGTCAATAAACATACCTTGCCCAGCGTTGTAGACCATCGTTGATGCCAACTTGCATATCCCCAAGACGCAAGACCTGGGAAAATAGCGAGACCTGCTGCAAACACAGTGGTCATTGTGAACGCAAGCGGGATAGAAGCGCCTCCATGTTCGGTCATACTCACTGAGACCCATGAAACGCCAGAGCCAAAGAGCCCAAGTCCGTAAACAAACCCAATGGAAAAGCTAGGATACTTGATTGATACCCACATCCAGAGGGCTACGCTTACTAATCCAAGCCACCAAAAATTGAAGGGTGCAAACGCAAGTGTGCCGAGAACTCCAGCACCAAGCGCGATGATGTATTTAGATAGACGCGTCAGACCCATGTGGTCGGACTTCGAGTAAACGGATCCGTCGACTGTCTGCGTTGAGTACAACAAAATCGAGATGGCCAAGCGTTGTGGTCTCGCCGCGTGCGGGCAAATGACCAAAAGCATGTGTCACAAGGCCGCCAATGGTATCGAACTCTTCGTCTGGGAAGGTGGTTCCAAATTCTTCGTTGAAGTCATCGATCTCGGTCATGGCTTTAACCAGACTTGCGCCGTTCGCCTGATGGCGAATGTTGAGGTCTTCATCGTGGTCGTGCTCGTCTTCGATCTCACCAACAATTTGCTCAAGGACATCCTCAATGGTGACGAGGCCTGCGACGTCTCCATATTCATCGATAACGACAGCCATGTGCGCACGGTTATCTCGAAACTCTTTCAGTAATTGGTCCAGCCGTTTACTTTCTGGTACACGTCGAACCGGGCGGGCAACTTCTTTGATCTCAAAGCGTTCGAGATCTTGGCTGATTAGAAATGAAAGAAGATCCTTTGCGAGAAGAATTCCGACCACTTCGCTTGGTTGTTCGCCAAGGACAGGGAAACGCGAGTGCGCTGATTCAATGATTCTGGGCAAAAACTCTTCAGGACGCTCATTAGCTCGGATGGCGATCATTTGCGTTCGGGGAATCATAACCTCTCGAACTTGCATGTCGCTGACAGCGAGAGCGCCTTCGAGAATCGCGAGGGTTTCCTGATTAAATAGCCCGCGCTCTTTTGCATCGCGCAGTTCATCAATCAACTCGGGTTTATTTTCAGCTTCACCAGAGATGACGCTGGCCAAACGATCGAACCAGGATCGTGAATCCTGGTTCTCGGGACTTCGTCCGTCGTTCATGTATCTTTCTGTTCCTGACTCAGATAAGGGTTAGAATAGCCGAGATTCGCAAGAATGCCGATTTCTTTAGCTTCCATTTCGTCAGCATCTTGATCATTTTCATGATCATAGCCCATCAGATGTAGGCATCCATGGATCACCATATGTGCAAAATGGTGTTCGAAGTACTTGGTTTGCTCTTGTGCTTCCTGCTCGACCACGGGAAGACAAATTGCAATATCGCCTAATATGGTTGGGCCGTCGGGAATCTGAATGTCTGCTGGGAATGACAGCACATTGGTTGGGTAATCCTTACCGCGGAAGGTTCTGTTGAGTTCCCGACTCTCGTCTGCATCGACTACTCGAATCGCGAGCTCAGTCGTATCATCCGTTTCAGACGCAAGCACTGTATGGACCCAATTGATGACCTGTTCTGAGGCGATAGGACAATTTCCAGTCGCATCGTCAAACTCAATGATCATCTTGTGCCTTGTCGTAGGCATCAACGATGCGTCCCACCAATGGGTGTCGAACAACATCTTTATAGTTAAAGCGGGTCATTGATATGCCTCGAACAGATTGTAGAACATGGCATGCGTGAGTAAGGCCTGAATCCGACTTTCGAGGCAGGTCGATCTGGCTTGGATCGCCAGTGATGACAGCCGTTGAGCCAAAACCAAGTCGTGTTAGGAACATTTTCATTTGTTCCCGCGTAGTGTTTTGACTTTCATCGAGAATAATAAAACTATGGTTGAGCGTGCGGCCTCGCATATATGCAAGCGGTGCAATCTCAATGACCTGGCGCTCGAGTAGTTTGGTCACTTTGTCAAAGCCAAGCATCTCATAGAGCGCATCGTAGAGAGGGCGCAAGTAGGGGTCGATTTTTTGTGCGAGATCTCCCGGCAAGAAACCGAGTCGCTCACCGGCTTCGACCGCAGGTCGAACTAAAATGATACGTTCAACTTGGTCGCGTCTGAGCGCATCAACAGCGCACGCGACAGCAAGCCATGTTTTACCTGTGCCCGCTGGACCGATACCAAAGTTCACGTCATGAGAACGTATTGCGTCAATGTAGCCGAGCTGATTTTTCCCGCGGGGCTTTATTTTAAGTTTTGGTGTGTCGATAACGATCGAGGCTTGGGCATCTTCTTGATACGTTGATGCTTCCTGTAGGTGCAAATGCACGGTGTCGTCTGTCAGTTCAGAGTCTCTAGTTTCTCGATAGAGCTGATCGAGTAGTCGTGCACATGCTTTAGTGGCATCCACTTCACCTTCAATCTCAAATTGATTACCGCGATTTCGAATGGTGACAGGAAGTCGTGATTCGATCAGTCTCAGATGGGTGTCTTGGCGACCACATAATGAGGCAAGCCGGCGGGCGTCATTGGGCTCGAGTACGAACTGGCGAACGTCCACTACCAAGGAGCCTTGGAGGTCATTTGGCCTCGCAGCGAATTGGGGTATGCATCCACAATTTCACATTCGACGAAACGTCCGATGAGATCCCCTTGGTCGGAGCGGAAATTCACGACGCGATTGTTTTCAGTGCGGCCAGACAATTCACCAGGATCTTTTTTTGAAGGGCCGGTGACTAAAACAGATTGTGTGGTACCGACCATATCCCGACTGATTTTTTGCGCGTTTTGCGAGATTCTTGCCTGCAATGCTGCTAATCGTGCTTTTTTGGTTGCTTGATCAGTTTCATCATTGAGGTCTGAGGCTGGAGTCCCAGGACGCGCTGAATAGATGAAGCTAAAACTAACGTCAAAACCAACGGTCTCAATCAACTCCATTGTCTTCTCAAAGTCTTTATCAGTTTCACCAGGAAATCCGATAATGAAATCTGAGGACAAACTAATACCTGGTCGAGCCTCCTGGATCTTTCGGATTTTTGCTTTGTACTCAAGTGCAGTATGACCACGTTTCATGGCGGCGAGGATCCTATCCGATCCAGACTGCACTGGTAAATGCAGGTGGCTGACGAGTTTTGGAACGTCTCTGAAGCACTCGATCAATGCATCAGAAAATTCAACAGGATGGCTTGTGGTGAAGCGGATTCGCTCGACCTCAGGGATTTCTGAAACGATGCGAATCAAATCTGCGAGATCAGCAGTGTCGCCATCATCGGTTTCACCGCGATATGCATTCACGTTTTGACCCAGAAGATGGATTTCTCGGGCCCCTTGCTCCACGTTAGCGAGCACTTCCTGAAGTACATTATCAAGAGGTCTGCTGATTTCCTCACCGCGGGTATATGGGACGACGCAGAATGTGCAGTATTTGCTGCATCCTTCCATGATGCTGACGAACGCACTTGGACCTTCGAGTTTTGGCTCGGGTAGGCGGTCGAATTTTTCAATTTCGGGAAAACTGATGTCGACCTGTGCTTTTCCGCCGTTACGTCGTGCTTCAAGCATGTCAGGCAGTCGATGTAACGTCTGTGGTCCGAAGACTAGGTCGACAAATGGAGCGCGCTGGCGGATGGCTTCGCCTTCTTGTGAGGCAACGCAGCCACCAACCCCAATGATTAAATTTGGATTGGCTTCTTTGAGTGCTTTGTAGCGTCCCAGCTCTGAGAACACTTTTTCCTGTGCTTTCTCGCGGATAGAGCAAGTATTAATGAGAATGACTTCAGCATCATCGGGAACGTTAGTCACGGTCAATGCGTGACTATCTTTCAGCAGGTCAGCCATGCGGTCCGAATCATATTCGTTCATCTGACACCCATGGGTCTTGATGAAGAGTTTTGCTGTCATCCCATCTCCTTGTTCGTGGGCGCGCGAGTATAGTCCGAAGTGCTTGAAATTGCACGAGTGTTCTTGACGGAACCGGGAAAGATCGACAGACTACGCGCCCCTAAATCGAGGATCATGATGGCTAAAACACCCGACCCCACTTTCCGCGTTCAGTTTGTCAGTCAAGACAAAGTGTTCGAAGTGTTTGCAAAGCAAATCTACTCGAGTGATCTCTACGGTTTCATCGAAGTGGAAGAGTTTGTGTTTGGTGAGCGCAGTGGTCTGTTGGTTGACCCTTCGGAGGAGAAACTCAAAGCTGAATTCCAAGGTGTCAAGCGCAGCTATATTCCGATGCATGCAGTGATTCGCATTGATGAAGTGGAAGATTCAGGACCTGCTCGCATCCGCGATAGCAAAGCAGGTACTGTCACTCCGCTCTCGATGGTACCGCCACCTAGAGCCCCGCGAGACGCGGATTAATCTGTATCTCATCCAATAGAATTCGAGCCGACTCCATCAAACTTGCATCGTCTTTGGGATCGGTCTCCTTAGCGTCACTTTCTAACTCACTGACACTGGCGATCGTTGGTAATCCAAGACCAGTACGCCTAGCGTTCTCGATATCAAGTAACGCTTGATTATTGTCCTCACGCTCTTTGATCCGCGTTTCGAGATGCAGTGAAATCCCTGTTTCACTACTTAACTCAAGTGCACGCTCTGTGCGCTTTAATAGCGCTTTGAAATTTGGATCAGACGCGATACGCGCTTGGTGTCGGTCGATCAGTTGAGCAACCCGCGCTTGCGGAGTGTCGAGAGGGCGATATCTCAGCGAGCGGATCTGGTCCCACGGCAATGCGGTATCGAGTGCGCTCTCTCCGATTTCTTTTGGATCAAAAGCTGATGGGAATTGAATGTCTGGTATCACTCCCTGGTGCTGTGTTGATTGGCCGGAAATCCGATAAAACTTTGCGATTGTCAGTTTAAGCTGGCCCTCATTGACAGGGAGTAGGGCCTGAACGGTCCCTTTGCCGAACGTTTGCGAGCCAATCACCAGCCCTCGGCCGTAGTCTTGAACCGCGCCTGCAAATATTTCACTTGCTGATGCACTAAGGCGATTCACCAAGACGGCCATGGGTCCTTCCCATGACACGTCTGGGTCACGATCACCACGGACATCTGTTCTACCACCAGCACTTCGGATTTGAACCACTGGACCACGGGGTATAAATAGGCCGAAAAGCTCGTAGGCCTCTTGTAATGAGCCACCGCCATTATTTCTTAAGTCAACAACGATGCCTTGTACGTCTTGGGTGCGTAATTCATCGAGTAGTTTTTTAACGTCGCGTGTTGTGCTTCGGTAGTTGGGGTCACCCGCTTGTTTTGCAGTGAAGTCCGAATAAAACGTTGGAATGGTAATGATTCCAACTTTTTCACCATTCGTACCTGCTTCGATGACTTGGCTTTTTGCCGATTGTTCTTCGAGTTGAACTCGGTCACGAATCAGGACAATTTCGCGATGCGGGGCATCATCACTAGCCTGTACCTCAAGGCGTACCTGCGACCCTTTGGGTCCTCGAATTTTTTGAACGACTTCATCAAGACGCCATCCGACAACATCTTCGAAGGGCTCAGTCCCTTGTGCAATACTCAAAATCCGATCAGCCGGTTTGAGTCGACCATCCATCTCAGCAGGGCCACCCGGAATTAAGCTCACGACTTTTGTGAACTCGTCTTCAGATTGAAGGACGGCTCCAATTCCTTGGAGTGAAAGAGACATGTTGATATTGAAAGTCTCACTATCTGCTGGTGGCAGATAGGATGTGTGTGGGTCATATGCACTGGCATATGCGTTGATGACTCCTGCAAAAATATCGTCAGGGCGCGTTTGTTCGATACGGTTTTTTTGGCTGTTATAGCGTCGAATAAGCGCTTTATAGGTTTCGTCTTCAGTACGGTCAGCGAGCAATAAACCGATTGCTTGGTTTTCTAATTGCTTGCGCCATAAGTCTTTTAATGAGGTGAGATCGGTAACCCAAGGGGTCTCTTCATCTCGGATGCGGAGTTCTTCTTGATCCGATAAATCGATCGAACCAACCCCTTGATTCAGGATGTCGAGCCAATAGTCGAGGCGCGCTTCAGATCGAGTTAGTGAGAGGCCATAGAGCTGATAGACGGTGCTCAGACTGCCGCGCTCAATTTGGTCAGGTAGTCGATCAATATCGGCTTGCCGGATATCGTCCTGCGTGAGCAAAGAACGCGACGGATCGATAGCTTTCAAGATCAACTGTCCCACCATGGGCTTCCGTTCTGCAAACAAAACGTCTGACGCCAGGTGTCTCCGTTCGAGTTCACGGGTAATGACTTGCGCGAGGATACTGTCTTCTTGAGTTGGCTCTATCGATAGCGCATAGGTGCTTCCGATCCACGCGAATGTGGACGATAACAAGAGCACTCTAATCGCTATTTTGCGCAACAAACTTCTTACTGACACCTTGCGTCTAACCCTATTGAACCTTAATTATCCTGTTATGCTTCCTCACACCTTAGAACGCAACCCTCGGAGAGACAACTTGGATTTACATATGGTGTCATCTTTTATCGGTCGATTGACCGATTTTCTTGATCAATCTCCGACACCTTGGCATGCCGTCGCCAATAGTTCTGAGCTCCTTGAGCGTGCAGGTTTTGTCCGACTTGATGAGCGCTCTGCTTGGGCGCTTGAGGCAGGAGCATCATATTTTGTTGTGCGATCTGATGGTGCGCTCGTGGCTTGGCGTCAGCCAACTGATGTTGTGGGATGGACTATCTTTGGCGCACACACAGACAGCCCAAATTTGCGGGTACGCCCAGAGCCGATGATCAAAAAACAGGGCTATTTTCAGTTAGGGCTCGAGGTCTATGGTGGTGTTTTGTTATCGACTTGGTTCGATCGGGATCTCTCGCTCGCTGGTCGTGTGGCTATTGCGAATGAGGGGGCCGTACTTTCTGAATTGGTTGATTTCAAACGCGCGGTCGGAATGATCCCCAATCTCGCGATTCACCTCGATCGCGATGCGAATGGTGGTCGCAAGATCAATCCACACGATGAATTACCAATGATTTTATCTCGCGCCGAACAAGATGCCGATTTGAATTTCAGAGACTTATTAGCGAGAGAAATGGAACGATCGCCCGAAGAGATTTCTGCATTTGAGATGTGTGCTTACCCAGTTGAAGGCGCTCAAGTGATTGGTCTTGAGGGTGAGTTTTTAGCAAGTGCGCGTCTCGATAATTTGTTGAGTTGCTTTATTGTTACTGAAGCATTGATCCAAAATGAGGGCGCTGAGGGAACGATGATCGTTTTGAACGATCATGAAGAGATTGGTAGCGTCTCAACGAGTGGTGCCGATGGTCCATTTTTGGAGTCGATTTTACGTCGCGCCACGATCGATGCAGATTTCGAACGAGTTCGCGTAAATAGCCTCATGATCTCGATTGATAATGCGCATGGGGTGCATCCAAATTATGCGTCAAAGCATGATGAGGGGCATCGCCCGCTTCTGAATGAGGGTCCTGTTGTAAAGGTCAATGCCAACCACCGATACGCGACCACAGCGATTACGCAAGGAATTATTGAGCAGGCGGCTGAGCGAGCCGATGTTCCGTTACAATACTTTTCAAGTAGAGCCGATCTCGGTTGTGGAAGCACAATCGGACCACTGACAGCTGGACGTCTGGGTATCGATACGATTGATCTAGGATGTGCTCAATTTGCGATGCACTCAGCGAGGGAAACTTGTGGAACTAAGGACCCCGAACTGATGTTGAAGCTTCTGACACAGTTAACACAGCGAGATCTAATCTAATGTCATTGATGCCATCCGATCACCCTAAGGTCCCAAGCCCAAAAATTGGTGTACTTTTAATCAATCTAGGAACACCAGATGCTCTCGATTATTGGTCAATGCGTCGATACCTGGGTGAGTTTTTAAGTGATAAACGAGTGGTCGAGTTGCCGCAGATTTTATGGCAGTTGATTCTACAGGGCCCGATCTTAACCTTTCGACCTAAGAAATCGGCAGCGGCATATCGGGAGATTTGGAATAACGAGTTAGATGAGTCTCCGCTCCGAACAATCACTCGGGAGCAGACTGAGAAATTACAAGACCGCTTTGGTAATGCGGTGCGCGTTGAGTTTGCGATGCGCTATGGGAATCCATCGATTCCTTCATTAATGAATCAGATGTTTGATGATGGATGTTGGAAAATTTTGTGCGTTCCTTTGTATCCGCAATATGCATCGAGTACGACTGGATCTGTTGTCGACAAGATTGGCGATACATTGAAAGCGATGCGATGGCAGCCGACCATCAGGGTTGCACCGCCTTTTTATGATGACCCTGAATATATTCGAATTCTTGCCAAATCGGTGCAGAAACAAATTGATGCACTTGATGAGAAACCAGAGATGCTGGTCGCGAGCTTTCATGGAGTTCCAAAAGAGTACTTGTTAAAAGGGGACCCGTATCACTGCCAATGTCAGAAGACTGGGCGTCTTTTGAGAGAAGCGCTTGGTTGGCCAGAAGAACAATTCAAAGTCGCGTTCCAATCGCGGTTTGGACCGAAGGAATGGTTAAAACCTTATGCCGACGAATTAATCGAAGAGCTTGGTCAACAGGGCGTCAAACGGGTTGCCGTTGTGAGTCCGGCGTTCATTTCAGATTGCGTTGAAACTCTTGAGGAAATCGCAATTGGTTTGAATGAAACGTTTCAAGAAGCCGGTGGCGATCAATTGATTGCTCTTGATTGTTTAAACGCTTCTGATGAAGGGATGGAAGTTATTGAGTATATAGCGCGTCGAGAACTCAAGGGATGGCTTGATTGACCCATCCTACGGCTTCTGATTTCTGGGAGGCTTTGAGAGATTCAGCACCTGTTATGTTTGGCTATATCCCTCTTGGGATGGCCTTCGGAGTACTGTTTCAAAGTCTTGGCTATCACTGGCTATTCGCACCCTTGGCGGGTGTGATTATTTATGCGGGCTCAGCACAATTTATGTCAGTGGGCTTGTTGGCGACTGGGGTGTCATACACTGAGGCCTTTATAGCGACACTTCTCCTAAATTCTCGCCATGTTTTCTACGGGCTCTCTGTATTGAATCGTTATCCAAAGCAAGGATTAGCGCGTTGGTACCTCATTTTTGGCCTGACTGATGAAACATATTCATTGATTACAGCAAAGCCACCTGAGTTTTCAAAAAACTCGAGATACTTCGTTTACCTCACCGGACTCAATCATTCATATTGGGTGATTGGGTGTGGGCTAGGTGCGAGTCTGCAGTCATTTTTTGCGTTCGATTCCCGTGGTTTCGAGTTCGCTTTAGTTGCCCTGTTCCTCGTCTTGTTGATTGAGCAGATCCGTACAATGAAAGAGCGTTGGGTCATCGTATTCGCAGTGTGTGCATCGATCCTTGCATACGTTCTTATACCCAACCAATTCCTTTTGGCGGCGATCGGTTTGTGTCTAATCGTTGTCATTGTCGGTGCGCGCCGAGGAGAAGTGGATGGATAATTTTTACTTACTTGGGATCTTCGCTGCGATGTCGCTTGCCACTATGTTAACTCGATCGCTCCCATTCGTTGCGCTTGCCAAGGTGAAAAATCATTCCACGTTGGATCAGTTTGGACGGCTGCTACCGCCGATGATCATGGTGGTTTTGGTGTGCTTTGGACTGGTGAGTCTGGAGATCGAGTCCATTGATCGAGGAGGATTATCAGCGCTGTCTTTTGTTGTGGTGATTGTGCTGCATGCTTATTTCAGAAATCCCCTGCTCAGTATTCTAGTCGGAACAGGGGTATATGTGATTGGGATCCAGGGCTTTGGGCTTTAGATCAATCTGACTGCTTGGTGTCTTTTGCGTGCTCCTCGACTTCTTCCCACAATAGCAAGTCTTTGAGCAGTTGTTGACGAGAGACGTCATGATCGGCACATGCCTCTAGGATTGCTTTCCGAATGGCTTCGATTTGGTCGCTGTAGATATGATTCTTATGGTCAGTCATTACGGGAATTCCATGGTGGTGAAGTTATCCAACCGCGGATAATGCGCTTTAATTGTTACAAAATTGAGACACAATAACTTTTATCTGTCTGAGATTGCGTTGTCTGTTGTAGCGTGTATCAACGCGTTTTTAAAGGAATAGGAGCATGAAATCATGTTTGATCCGGTGACCCCGACTTTTTTGCCAGGGCTCCAGGCAACGATTGAGGTCTTTGCTGTCGTTGCTTTTGCGCTATCGGGATTGGCCGCAGGTCTTCGTGTGGGAATGGATTTTGTCGGTGTGTGTTTTGTTGCCGGGGTCTCTGCTTTTGGTGGTGGAACGCTTCGGGATCTGTTGTTAGACCGTCGACCATTCTTTTGGATGGAACAGGAACATTTATTGTGGCTTGTGATTGTTTTGTGTTTTTTGGCGTCTATTTTTATCAGACGATCGCACGCTGAATTAACAGAAAAATGGATCCAGATACCCGATGCGATAGGACTTGGTTTATTTGCCGCGCTTGGTGCTCAAATCGCATTATTTGAGGGTGCTTCAGTCATTATTGCGATCCTGATGGGAGTGATATCGAGCACATTAGGTGGCGTCTTGCGAGATACGTTTTGTAACGTCGTCCCCAAAGCATTTTCTGATCATCAGCC
>ERZ1089241.14-NODE-14-length-33304-cov-12.032783_pt1 | contig 33304 bp, 38 predicted proteins | sample MGYA00383548_ERZ1089241 | MGnify/ENA primary metagenome ERZ1089241 (study PRJEB34543, sample SAMEA5968658) | marine metagenome | biome: water | collected 2014-06-21 | depth 0 m | study: Ocean Sampling Day (OSD) data from North Adriatic Sea | reverse complement strand
AGGTCCGAAGCTCTTCAGGCTTTGCTTCGATGATTCGCGCGATCATGCCTTGCTCAATAATGGCATACGAACGCGGACCTAAACCCGTACCCAAGAAGAGGTCCGTCACATCGCGACGGCGACAACTTGTCCCATTGAGGAAATATTTGGATTGCCCTTCACGGGTGACTTCGCGCTTCACTGCGATTTCGGCAAACTTGGCGTATTCCCCAGCTGCACGACCCTCGGTGTTATCAAACACCAGTTCGATCGACGCACGAGAGACTGGCTTACGACTGACTGATCCATTGAAGATCACATCGGTCATCGACTCGCCGCGCAAATGCTTCGCGCTTGACTCACCCATCACCCAGCGCACAGCATCAATGACATTTGATTTGCCACAGCCATTGGGCCCGACAATCGCTGTCATATTCGATTGAAAAGGAACTGTTGTTGGGTCTACAAACGATTTAAACCCAGCTAGTTTGATACTTTTTAAGCGCAACGGTTTGAACTTCCACTTGATCTATATGGGAAGCTATCCAGTGCGCTCCAGAGTTTCAAGATATTTACGTTCAAGAGATCGACAAAGTTCAGAAACTTGATACACCGACTCATCAATCTGACCTGCCTCTATCGCCGCTATTAGCTTTGTTTTCAGCATCCGATCAAGAGATTCAACACCGGATAAGTTCAATCGAACAAGTTTGGAAAAAACACGATCAAATGTCGGAATCAAATCATCGATCAATTCTCGATAGACGGTATTTGGATGCAATCGACATATCGCGTCCAATACACTGACTGGATTAATGCAACCGAATTTACTTTCAGACGCTTTCATCGCTTCGTCGAGTGACTTCGAGTGTTTCGGGGACCACACGGGCACCAATTCAGATACGACATGGGCTAATAGAACCGGGAGGGCTGAGGTGAGGTCTTGAACCCGACTCGGACTTAAGCTTGTGACAATCGCCCCGCGCCTCGGAATGACGTCGATTAAACGACGCCGCTCAAGCACTCGAAAAGACTCTCGAACAGAACCACGGGAAACGTCCAACTGATTGACGACCCGCGTTTCTTGAATACGATCACCGGAACGCAAAATTCCCGCGACGATTTGATGTTCAATATGTAATGCAATGTGCTCAACCAAACCGGGGCCCGGTTTAAATGGCACATAGCTTAATCCGTCTGCCATGACTTTTAACTCGCGACTGATCCTTCAGTACGGCGGTCAGTATGAACTGCTTTAGATAAAACGCAATACAACCATAGCGATCAAGGCTTCAGTTGCAGTTCAGCTTTATTTTCCTGCTCCAATGTTAAAACCACAGGGCCACCCATCCAGTCTCCCTGACTACCAGTTGCATCCCCAACAGTGAGTCGCGCTGCAATTTCCACAGTTAACCCAGGGTGGAGTTGTCCACCCATGAGCGCATCACGATTCGTCAGCCGAACAGTGATCGGCAACTCGCTCACAGACAACCGTCTCGCAACGAGCGGCCGCGGTGAGCCATTCACCTCGCGAGCAAACAGGAAAACCGTGGCATCTTTTAGGCTTTCTGGGACTGCTTGGCTTAACGAGACAGAGAGTTCAATCACCGCTTCACCAAGCTCCGCCTTCTCAGCTGACTTCTTATTTGCACGCTCTGTTGCTCGTGCAATACCCATTTCAATCGCTTTCGCCTGTTCAGAGCCCGGGGGTAATTGTCCGAGCATTCGGGTCCAGAACTGAACCGCTTGCGGATAGTCTGCGGCTTCAAATGCAATGATCCCAAGTGACCCAAGTGCAGTCACCTGGTTCGGATCGAGCTCGAGTGCCAACTGAAAGAGATTCACAATCTCTTGATCAGCGACACGGTTTCTCGCCAAAAATTCATCTTGTGCCGCCTGAGCAATTACATAAGCGCGTTCATCTTCAGGTAATGCATTAAGCGCCTCTGTCGATAAAGACATCTCATAGGCACCAAGACGCCAATACAGATAAGTCGACCCACCCAATGCGACGACCGTCACGAGGAGTGCAATCAAAATCCCTTGGCGACCAAATCCGCGGAGCGCCCAAAGAAGGCCTAACAATACTGTGGCTGCAAGTAAGCCCATCCAAATCATGCTTGAGACTCTCCTTCTTCAAGCGCTTTTTTTGATTGGCGAATCCGCAGCACCACCAGAATTCCGCCCAATACAAACAGTCCGACTGGGCTAAACCACAAAACCAATGTTTGCTTATCTAACGGCGGGCTATAGAGCACATAGCGCCCATATCTTGCCACCATAAAATCTTTGATCTCCGCATCGGTTGCTCCTTCTTTCAGCATCCGATAGACCTCTGCCCGTAAATCTCCAGAAATTTCAGCATCAGAATCGCCAATCGCTTGGTTCTGGCATTTGGGGCACCGCAATTCGTAGCCCAATTGACGGAATCGAGCCTCTTGTTCCGGCGAATCGAACTGATACGTTTCAATTGCGGCATGCACACTCATTGAAGCAGCTAACGCAAAGGCCACCAAAATAGTTTTGATCATTGAATCATCTCGAGCATCGGCTGGATTTTTTGAGTGAAGACCCGGTCGTTGACTTCACCCTGTATCCTCAAATGAATCACACCGCTTGAATCAACCAAAAATGTTTCTGGAGCGCCAGCAACCCCAAGATCTAAACCAAGTCGACCACTAGGATCAAAAATCTGCATAGCATACGGATCGCCAAGTTTCTGGAGCCAATTTTTCGCTGCCGTTTCGGTATCCTTGTAATTCAAACCCACAACCGGCATTTGCTCTGACAGTTTGGTCAAATAAGGATGCTCAACCTGACAGGTAATGCACCAGCTTGCCCAGACATTCAAAAGAAATGGCTCTTTTGGGAGCATCTCACGCGACAACAATTGACCTGTATTTAGATCTGTTAATTCAAATGCTGGAACAGGCTGCCCAATCAGCGCGGACGGTTGCTCTCTTGGATCCAGTGTGAGGCCTTTGAAAAAAAAGCCCACGAGGATTGCAAAAACACCCAGAGGCAACCAAACCATCAATCGGTTCATGCAGTAGCCCCTTCGACTGCCGCCTCAGATTTCTCTTCTTTGATTCTCTTGCGATAGCGTTTATCAGTGATTGATACGAACCCACCAAGACCCATCAAAAAGGCACCTGCCCAGATCCAATCAACAAAAGGCTTCACTGATAAGCGAACAGCCCAATCACCCTCACCAAGTGGTTCACCCATCGCGATGTATAAATCTCTGGTAAAACCTGAGTCAATTGCAGACTCAGTCATCACCATACCTGACGCGTTATAGCGACGTTTCTGAGGCGTCACTGTTTTGTACAGAGTTTCAGCTTGGTAGATTTGGAAAGTCGCCTGATCTGCGACGTAATTTGGGCCATTAATGACGGCTAAATCTGTCATTCGAACATTGTAACTTCCGAGTCGTTGGCTATCGCCGACACCCATTCGTACGTCGCGATGTTCGGTGTGATTTTCAACCATGACAACACCAAAAATCATAACGCCCACACCAAAGTGAGCCAGCCACATACCAATCGTGCCTTTTTCGATACGAGAGAAGGTTGCGCTAATCCCACCGTAGACAGCGATTTTTCTCACCACGTCGAGACCTGTCGCAATTGCGATCCAAAGTGCCAATGTGACGCCAACTGCCGTAGCAATTGAATATGCCCCACCGACAATCGAAGGCCACACTAACCCAACAACAACACTCACGATCAATGTCACAATGAGAGGTCTATAAAGTTTTGGATCATCTGATTGACGCCATTTGGCAAGCGGCCCAAACGCCATTCCACTGACTAAAATGGCTGTTAATGGAACGAAAACTGCGTTGAAGAATGGAGGGCCAACTGAGACTTTACCCCCGCCGATCGCATCGACAAACAGAGGGTACAACGTTCCGAGCAGGACACTAACGGCCATCACGGTTAGTACGAGATTATTGAATAACAAAAATGACTCTCGAGAGATCCACCCAAATTCACCCGGTTCGGACACTTTTGATGCACGCAAAGCGTATAGCGTAAGCGAACCACCAATCACAACAATCAAAAAGCCCAAGATGAACACGCCTCGTTCTGGATCATTAGCAAAAGCGTGCACGGAATTTAGAACACCCGACCGGACTAAGAACGTACCAAGTAGCGATAACGAAAACCCTGCAATCGCAAGCAATAAAGTCCAACTACGGAACAACCCTCTTTTTTCCGTCACCGCAAGTGAATGCATCAATGCTGTTGCGACCAACCACGGAATCAACGAAGCGTTTTCAACTGGATCCCAGAACCACCAACCACCCCAGCCAAGCTCGTAATATGCCCACCAGCTTCCAAGTGCGATACCTAGTGTTAAGAACGCCCAAGCCACTGTAGTCCATGGCCGCGACCAGCGCGCCCAAGTCGCATCCAATTTCCCAGAAATGAGCGACGCCATTGCAAACGCAAAAGCAACTGACAATCCAACGTATCCCATGTAGAGCATCGGTGGATGGAATATAAGTCCTGGATCTTGAAGCAGCGGATTCAGGTCCGCACCGTTTCCTGGTGCAAACGGCAGGATACGAACGAATGGGTTACTTGTGAATAACATAAAGGCGAGAAAACCAACCCCGATCATCCCCATGACCGATAGTACTAATGCTGACATATGATCGGGAATGCCGCGGCTAAATAGCGCAACAGCAACACCCCAGAACCCGAGAATCAATGCCCACAAGAGTAGTGAGCCTTCGTGCGCTCCCCATACAGCACTCATCCGGAAGTACCACGGAAGATCGAGATTTGAATTATCTGCGACGTATTTGATGCTGAAATCATGTGCTAAAAAGCCATACATCAGAACACCAAATGACACCGCTAGTGCCAAGCCTTGCAATAGCGCTAAGGGTTTTGCTGTCGCACAAAAACCATTTTGGTTCGTGAGATAGCCATACAAGGGAAACACGGCCAAACAAATGGATACACCAAACGCAAGGACGAGGGCAAAATGTCCAATTTCAGGGATCATTGCTTTTGACCTCCCATCATCTGATCAAGCTTTCCTGACTGTCTCAGTGCTTCGGTGACCTCGGGTGGCATATAGTTCTCGTCATGCTTCGCGAGGACTTCGCTTGCAACAAACTGCCCTTGATTGATACGGCCCTGGACAACCACCCCCTGACCTTCACGAAACAAATCAGGAAGGATTCCTTCGTAGGTGACACGGACGTTGTGGTCAAAATCTGTCACATCAAACGCTACTTTGAGGCTCTGGGGATCACGTTCAACAGTTCCATCAGCGACCATTCCACCAACACGTATCATTTGTGCAGATGGTGCTTCGCCCTTCGCAATTTGGCTCGGTGTGAAGAATAGATTGATGTTTTGGCTTAATGCGTACATCACCAAGCCAACAGCGACCCCTAGTCCTGAAACCAATCCCAAGATAATGAATAAACGTTGTTTGCGTTTAGGATTCATGCGACTCCTCACGTTCTAAATTTCGCTGAACCATACGGATAGCTTGGCGATGCTGGCGGGCATTCAGCCACGTCAGTCCGCCAATCACCAAAAGCCCAAGGCCATAGATTGGCCACACGTACACACCGTGCGGCGTCATCTCAACAAATGCTGCGATTGATTCAAACTGAAACTCAAGCACGGCCAATCAACTCCTTAACCCAAGTTGCACGGCGCTCCCGCTCGAGAACAATCGCCCGCATTGAGCCAAGCACCAAGTATGCAGCAGCAATGTAGTAGCCAAGAATATTGACCAATAGCGGCACCCACATTGAGGCCGGCATTGCCGGTTTCTCGGTTAGTTTAAGGCTCGCCGGCTGGTGCAATGTATTCCACCACTCGACCGAATATTTGATGATTGGCAAGTTCACAACGCCGACCAACACTAAAATTCCACAGGCTTTGCCCGCTTGATCAGGATCCTGAATCGCAGCGCGTAAACCAATGGCTCCTAGATACAGAAAAGCGAGGATCAGCATTGAGGTTAGACGCGCATCCCAAACCCAGTAGGTTCCCCAGGTCGGCTTGCCCCAAACAGCGCCACTGACTAAAGATAGGACGGTAAATGCAAAGCCCATCACCGCGATTGACTGCATAGCCACATCAGCAAGTTTCATCTTCCAAACGAACAACACAACTGCACACAGAGCCATTGCTGCGTACATTGCTTGCGCTAAAAAAGCGACCGGGACATGGAGGTAGATGATTCGGTAACTATTGCCCTGTTGATAATCAACCGGTGCAAAACCAAGCCCCCATATAGAGCCTGCGACCAACAGGATAAGCGCCAACCAGCCACAAACAAGTTGCCAACGCCCTGCACGTTCGTAAAACCACCGGGGTGAACCCCATTGATGAAACCAACGCCAACCCATCAGTTAGAACCTCCAATATTCAATCGAATTGCCGCAGAGACTGCGATCGGAACAAGAGTCGCCGCAACCACGCTAAATGCTCCCAGCAAAGCCATTAAAGGCAACGTATCAGAACCATCCGTGGCTCGGATCAAAACCCCTGCTGCCAGAATCACAACCGGCACAAACAGAGGCATCATGACCAGAACCCCAAGGATACCAGATCGAGACGATCCAAGGGTAAGCGCAGCTCCTAATCCCGAAAAACAGGTTAATGCAGGGGTCGCTACAAATAACGTCGCCAACAACGCGAACAACACCTCAGTCGGCACTGACAACATGAGACCAGCTATCGGCGTAATCAAGATCAAAGGCAGCACATGGAACAACCAATGCGCAATCAACTTAAGACCGACGAGCCAAGCAAGCGGCCTGTCGAGAAATAACCACTGTTCAAGCACACCGTCTGAAAAATCTGATTGAAACAAATGCTCTGTATTCAGCAAAAGCGCCAGTAAAGTGGCCACCCAGATCATGGCTGAGCCTATTTCCGCCAGCAAATCTGAATCCGGTGCGAGCGCTAGCGGCACCATCGAGATGACCAACATCAAAAACCACATAGGTTTAAAAATATCGCCAGGTCTCGCTGCGATCAGCTTTAACTCGCGAGCCAACATCCGTTTCTCAATCGACATGACCAAGTTCCAGCGTTTGGTAGTCCAACTGTTGTGGAAGCTGATGGGTGGTAAACAAACAAATGCCACCTGCATTCACATGCGACGTAATCTGAGCGTCTAACGTTTCAACCATCTCAACATCGAGAGCGGTGTAAGGTTCGTCAAGAATCCAAATAGGTGCCTCAACGCACCACAAACGCGCTAATGCACATCGTCGACCTTGGCCTTGGGATAACTCTTTGACCAGCGAATCGTGATATCCCTTTAACCCCACATCGCCTAAAGCACTTTTTAAGCGCGCCTCATCCGCCCCTGTCAAAAACTTCAGGTTATCCAGAACCGTCAAATCCCGGGTGACCTGCGGTTTATGACCGATATAGAGGATTTGATCCAAACACTCTTTGAGAGGCAGTCGATTCACCCGAATCTCACCCTCCTGAATGTCAAAAAGACCTGCGATCGTTCTCAGTAACGTGGTTTTGCCTGCGCCGTTGGGCCCCGCGACACGCAAAATCTGACCGGACTCCAGCTTCATTGATAAGTTTTCGAACAACAACCGATCATCACGCTCGCAACCGAGTTCTGATATTTCTATCTGGGCGGGTTCAAAAATCATCGCTTGAGTGTACCGGAAACTGAGTCTGGGACTAGGGGGAGTAGTCGTGTTAGTCTCCGATCCGTGTTTAGAATCATTTTAGAAACGTCCCGGTAGCTCAGTAGGATAGAGCGGCCGCCTCCTAAGCGGCAGGTCACAGGTTCGATTCCTGTTCGGGACACCATTAGCCACCCTGAGGCTCAATAATCGAATTACAGAAAATTTCCCTACCGATCAGCCTCTAGGTGCCCAGCAGGGAAACCGAGTGTTAGAACCAAGTCGTCGGATTCCACCAAGGCTTTTCATCATGTGTTCCTTCCACTGATTCAGCTTTTGATTCCTCTGACGTCATTTCCGAGTTCTCAGAACCGATTTTAGCCCACTCTGGTGCAACAGAATTATACGATGCACAGCCACTCAAAGTCAGAATTGAAAATGCTAGCAATAGTGGCGATACCGATTTCTTCATTTTAGTAAATCCTTTTGGTTAATGCGTGCAAGACTAATTAGAAACACATCAAAAAGAAACATTGGCATCACTTATGCACCGATTGAAGTGATGTCAGGATGACGTCACTCCTGTTCCCCTAGGGCACCAACTACCCTCTGGTGTCTTAGGGGTTATTGGGTTCGTAAACGGGAACGCCCCAGCCCCCGAAAATACCGCAACTCGAGGCGAAACCAATGACTACATCGCCTTTCAACGTAAAATCATCTGTGCAACCAGTTTGATCTTCATCATTCCGATACCACGAATAAACTGAGCCGAATTGACTCTGATACACCCGGTCAGCCGAACCAAGTTCTTGCATTAATATCTCGCGCTCAACGCCCATCCAGCTACTCATTCGCTCCAATGAGCCAGAACAACCCGTGATGGCGAGAGCAATAGCGAGAATAACTGTTAGTTTAAGTGCTCGTAATACGCGCAACAGGAATGAATCAGCCTCAATGTTCGACATGGATCACCTCTCTATTTAAGGGCTAGCACAACCCGTTAGTTGTTCACTGTTTCTTGATAAGGATCATTTTGCAAGATAATCACTCCCGGCATACCACTTTCTTTGGATCAATACTGCCCCTGCGGAATACTCCGCGAGAGCTATCTGTAGGAGAGCATTGTGATGGACAAAACAAATCTTGTGACATGGATTGGCGGCCTTATCGCCTTCATCGGCGCGTTATCACCTGCGATTTTTGGATTGATTGCAACATTCCAGTAGCGTATTGCTCAATTCAATAAACAATGACTGGGTAACTCCATAATGAAACAAAAAAGCCCCGAATAACGGGGCTTTTAAGCAACTGGAAATCAATTTTTAAAATCGAATTCCCAGTAAGAAGCGAGCGATCCATCCTTTGCGGCCAACTTCATGACTTGATAGCGTCTTTCTCCAACGCTTTTCTTTAATCTCTTGGTTTGCAATCCGCTCATATGAATGAACAACCGCACGACCAACACCGACTGGAATCATGATTAGCACCTCCACTTGTTTGGTGTATGGGCGTACTATATGCGCAATAAATGCATAATGCAAATATTGCACTATTAAATTTTTATTACAATTCAATTAGATCGCGGAACTATGCGCAGTATTTGCGACCTCGTATGCGTCAAACCATTGCGCAATGATTCGCGTGAGAGGCCGACCTTCTGCGGCTATCGAAAGCACCTGATCCTGCAGTTCAACAAACCCGTCGAAATGCTCAGTAGCATGACGGCCGAGGCTGACTAACGTCTTAATGCAGTCATCCGGAAACTCCGACCCCAAGGCATCAAAATCGATTGCAAAATCACACAGCAACATCTCGACTGCCCTAGCACGCAGTGCATCATCCATACGGAAGACGTGGCCTCGTGTTACCGCAAACTCATTCTTTTCAATCCGCTCATAATATCCACCAGTCTTCGGATCATTCTGTAAATAGCCAAAAGGGAATTTAGAAATTGAGGAGGCGCCTAAGCCGATTAACGTCGATGAGACGTCATCTGTATATCCCTGAAAGTTTCGGCGCAGATGCCCAGTATTTGAAGCAATGGCCAGACCATCAGTGGGCTTCGCAAAATGATCGATGCCAATTGTTTGGTAGCCATTATTTTGAAATAAATTTTTAGCGAGCTCTGACAACCCGAAACGTTGTCGCGTGCTCGGAAGAGCCTCATCGGGAATCATCACCTGACGTTTAGCCATCCATGGGACGTGCGCGTACCCATAGAGCGCCACACGATCCGGACTTAATCCAATCAGTTGTTCGATCGAACGACTGAGACGCTCTTCTGTTTGATATGGCAAACCATACAAGATGTCGGCATTGAGACTCTTCACTCCACGTGAGCGAAGCATCGCAGCACAATCTCTTGTTACCTCATATGATTGTTCGCGGCCGATGGCTTTCTGAATTTCAGGATCGAAATCTTGAACACCGATCGAGGCCCGATTCAAACCATGGCGGATGAGGACATCGAGTCGATCTTCATCAATTTCGTTTGGATCAATCTCGACTGAGAATTCTCGTTCATGATGCAAATCGAAATGCGTATTGATCGTCGATAAAAGCGCGTCCAATTGATCTGGCGTTAAAAGCGTTGGTGTCCCACCACCAAAATGCACTCGATCAACTTCGATTCCGACAGGAAGGTGCTTCGCCACCAGCTCTACCTCAACCTGTAACGCTTTAAGATAACGGTCCAAGCGTCCGTCTTCGCCAAGCCCCTGTGTCCGGCATGCACAAAACCAGCAGACACGTCGGCAAAATGGCACGTGAAGGTATAACGAAATCGGTTCTTTTGGATTCAGTCGACCCAGCCATTCAGGCATCAGATCAGCCCGCAGACTATTTGTAAAATGAGTGGCCGTCGGATAACTGGTGTACCGTGGTACATTCCGATTAAACAGACCATGTGATTCAAGACGAGAAATGTTCAACATGCGCTAAGGGTGCAAAAACGCCATCAAAATTGCATTGAGCTGAATCAAGGCCCACAAGACTTCCCACATCGATAATGCGCATATAGTGCGTTTAATTGTCACAAAAGCTTCATAAAATCAGCGTGATAACCCTAGATAATACGTGCGCGAACAAAAGGATTAGACGTAATCAAATGAAACCAAGCGAATTCAGGGCCTGGAGAAAAGACTGCAAGCTCACTCAAGAGCAAGCAGCCAAAAAACTCGGACTAAAAAAGCGCACCATTCAGTACTACGAAAAAGGTAAGCGTGACGGAAAGGAATTTAAAATTCCCAAAACTACTGAGCTTGCGTGCTATGCCATCACGGTTGGTGTCGAGCACTATTTTGGACCGGAATCACTGAATAACGAAGACGACTAATTGGCTCAACCGGTTAAAGCCTTACAATATTGACGAGCTGTTTTGGCTTAACTCCCAACCATTGACGAACCAACGAACCAACTTCACGTTGTAACGCGTTTCTGAGCGCATCATCTGATTGCAACGTCCGCGAATTTTGTTCGGTCAAGATCTCTTCAATGGCGTATTTCAAATCACTATCGAGAGTCTCAGGATCAATATCTCCCGATGGCACACCCACAAATTGAATCTGAGGTTCGGTCGCTAACCGCGCTTTTTTATCAAGCACTACTGTGAGGGTCATCAAACCACCATCAGCCAAAGCACGGCGCTCAGAGAGTGCTCGATCGTTCAAAGGCACTAGACTTGAGCCTGACAACCCCAAGCGGCCTGTCTGGACCCTTGCAACACAGGTCGCTCCCGACGCGTGCAGATGAAGCACATCACCGTTCACAACACGTGCCGAGCCTAAACCCATCTCAACGGCCAATTCCGCATGAGCAGCCATGTGCCGTTCTTCGCCATGTACTGGAATGACGCACGACGGACGCAATGCACGATACATCCAACGGAGTTCATCTCGACACGGATGCCCAGATACATGAATTGGCGCATCCTGCTCTGTAACTACATTCACTTTTTTCTGAGATAACAGATCATAAAGTCGATACAGCTTTTTCTCATTTCCAGGTATCACCTTTGACGAAAACACCACCGTATCGTCAGGCTCTAATAACAGATCTTGATGCTCGCCCTTCGCCAACCGAGCCATAGCGGCTCTCGGCTCCCCTTGAGATCCTGTCGCCAGAATCAACTGCTCGGATTTCGGCAGATAATCCAAATCTTCGGTGGGCACCAGGTCTGGAAAGTTTTTCAAATAGCCGGTTGCTTTGGCTGTTTGTAAATAGTTAAACAAACTCCGACCAAGCACTGTAATCCGTCGACCTGTTTCATGGGCGATATCACCTAAACTCGACAAGCGCGCTGTATTCGATGAAAAACACGTCACAGCAACGCGATTAGGCTGCTTCGCAATAACTTGTAGTAAAGCTTTATGACACTCCGCTTCAGAACCAGACCACCCTTCGACAGTCGCGTTTGTCGAATCACCGATGGCAAACTCAATCCCAGATTCTCCAAGAGCCAACAATCGTCGGTCATCATAGTGCTCACCCTCGATCGGATGCGGATCAAGCTTCCAATCACCTGTGTGAAACACTGTTCGGCCAGCTGCTTGAATCACCAAGGCATTTGGCTCGGGTATCGAGTGAGTTAATGTCACCCACTCCATCTTGAAGCATCCCAATTCAAGATGTGAACCGGGTAACACTTCATGCAAAGGAACCTGATCAAGTAGCCCCGCCTCACCCAACTTACGTCGCGCGACTGAGGCCGTAAACGGCGTGCAGTAAACCGGGGCCTTTAGTTTATTCCACAGATAATGAAGAGCACCCACATGATCCTCATGGGCATGCGTAATCACGATACCAACGATTTGATCACGCACCGAGCGCAGTGCGGACACATCCGGGCAGATCACATCAATTCCCGGAGGCGTCGAATCATCACCGAAGGTGATTCCGACATCCACCAGCAAATATTGACCATCACAACAGTACACGTTGAAGTTCATACCAATCTCACCGGACCCGCCGAGTGGAATGAAATACAACTGTCCATCAACAAATGGAACTTGAGAAAAATTGGCAACCGGTTTCAAATGCTGTATAAATATCCAGTTAAAGGTTGGAGGAACGCTTCATGGTAACGATCTTATTGCCGCAAACCAAACAATCCGCACCACTACAAGCGGATCATGTTGAGCATGAGTTAGTGGAGTCATTTGAGAGTATTGCAATCATTGGCTGGGTGTCATGCGGACAACCAATCGATATGTTCACCCAAGAAGAGGTGATCGACGTCCCTTCAAAGCTCGTGCGGAAGAATACCTATGCGTTACGAGTTCGCGGCGACTCCATGAAAGATGCCAACATCCTTGATGGCGATGTTGTTGTCATCGAGCAATCTCAGATGGCAGAAAACGGCGAAAAAGTCGTTGTTCGAATCAACCAAAAAGAAGTGACACTCAAAACATTGAGACTCGATCAAGACGGCGTCAAATTAATCCCCGCGAATAGCTCCATGAGCCCGATCGTTCTCAATAATGCGGATGTCGAAGTGTTAGGTATTGTCCGCGGGGTTATTCGAGACCGTATTTAATCGGAAAGCATCTCGAGATAGTCAACTGTCACGGGCTTGCCATCCCCTCGATCTGCGAGGCTCTCGACGATGGCAGTTGCCTGAGACAAATCATGTTCAATCGTGTAGAACGACGGACTCGCTAAACAGCGTAGTCCAGCACCTCGAGCCGCAGTAACTCCTGCCGCAGCATCCTCAATAGCAATTGCCTCGCTTGGATCGATCCCGAGCTTAGCTAATGCAACCTGATAGACCCTGGGATCCGGTTTTTTTTCAGGCACCGCGACCCCACCGACGACAGCTTGGAACTGCCCAAGCTTCAGGGCGCCACCAACAGCTGCATCCAACGCATCGACATTTGCTTCAGTGGTTGTTGTGGCAATCGCTAAAAGAATTGAACGAGACAAACATTCATTGATTAATCGTTCAACTCCGAGCCTCAACGAAACTGAATGTGGCAATAATTCTGCGTAACGAGATGTTTTTAACCGATGCAATGACGCGATATCTTCATCGCTGATCCCGGAAATGGACTCAATCTCTAGGTAATGGCGGATTCGCTCCTTACCACCGGTGACCTTTAAGAGATCACGGTATTGTTCCGGCGACCAGTACCAACCGAGTCCTGCCTGTTCAAAAACAGTATTAAACGCTTCACGATGAACTTCTTCAGTCTCTGCAAGCGTCCCGTCGACGTCAAAAATAACCGCTTTCAACATACTCAAGCTGCGAGTTTTTCTAACGCTTCAAACAAATGATCAAAGCTATCAATCACCACATCGGCACCCAATAATTCCGGCGCTGTATTTGTGTAACCACCTCGAACCAAGATGCAGGGCATCCCCGCATTGCGAGCTGCTTTTACGTCGGCAATTGAATCGCCAACTAAAACCGCCTGCCGATCACCAGTGCCAATACGATCCGCACACAGGAGTAATGGTTCGGGATCTGGCTTTAAAGCGCGCCCGGGCATCGATCCAACATAATCGGTGAAAAACGACATGAGTTGCAGTTCGTTCAGAATCGTCTCAGCGACAGGCTCCGATTTATTTGTACACACACCCATCGCAAACGCAGCTCCCTTTGCTGTAATGAGCGTTTCCCGCACGGCAAGCATCGGTTTCGTCTTTACAGCTGGAGCGCCCATATAGCGCTTTTTAAACGCATCATAAAACGCGTCCTGAATCTCAGGTGAACCACCTGTTGCCTCTAATGCGCGCTCACAGAGCTTGGGCATGCCATCACCGATAAACGCCTGAGTCTCTTCGATCGAAATGCGACGAAGACCATGGCTCGACAAAACTGTATTCACAGCTGCCTGAAGATCAGGCGCAGAATCAATGAGCGTACCGTCCAAATCGAAGACCAGTGAATACCGACTAGCAAGATCACGATAATTGGTCATTACAAGTCCTTTACAGAATCTCTGATGGCCTGAATATTTTGCCGATAGGATTCAACAGATCCACCTTTGAAGACAGCTGATCCAGCAACCAAAGCCGTTGCACCTGCCGCAACAACTGCAGGAGCTGTCTCAGGAGTAATGCCGCCATCCACTTCAATATCCACATCCCTGCCATCAAGCATCTCGCGAATACGAGCGATCTTCTCGACCACTGTCGGAATGAATGATTGTCCGCCAAATCCAGGATTCACACTCATCACAAGAACAAGATCGACCCGGTCCAAGACATAACGCAAGCAGTCTTCTGACGTGTGAGGATTGAGGGACACACCCGCCCGACAACCAAGTTCGCGAATCTGTGACAACGTGCGATCTAAGTGATCGCAGACTTCAGCATGCACTGTGATGATGTCTGCACCTGCTTTTTGATAGGTTTCGAGTAGTCGGTCCGGATTACTCACCATTAAGTGCGCATCAAAAATTTTCTCACTCGCACCACGAACCGCCTGAATAATGGGTGGTCCAAAGGTAAGATTTGGGACGAAATGTCCATCCATCACATCCAAGTGAATCCAATCACAGCCCGCCTGATCCACAGCCCGAATTTCTTCTGCAAGCTTTCCAAAATCCGAGGCGAGTACCGATGGGGCAATTTTGACGTCAGCCATGTGTAATCCTTGTTTTCTTCGCGTTACAGCTTACCTGAAGCGTACATTTGAGCCATATCAGCGAGTGCAATTGGTTTAATTCGCGAGGCATTACCCGCGCAACCAAATCGCTCAAACCGGTCAGCAACCAAAGCTTCCATGGCATCCATTGCTGGAACTAGAAACTTTCTTGGGTCAAATTCAGCACGTTTTTCAGTTGCAACACGACGGAAAGCCGCAGTCATCGCCAGCCGACAGTCCGTGTCGATGTTTACTTTACGCACACCGCATTTGATTCCGCGCTCAATCTCCTCAACAGGAACACCATAAGTCTGTGGTATTTCCCCACCAAACTCATTAAAGAGTTCTTGCAACTCTTGAGGTACTGAACTCGATCCATGCATCACCAAATGCGTATTTGGAAGCTTTTTATTGATTGCTTCAACCACATGCATTGCAAGAATCTCACCATCGGGCTTACGAGAGAATTTGTAAGCGCCATGACTCGTTCCCATCGCGATCGCGAGTGCATCGACACCCGTTTTATTCACAAAATCAACGGCTTGATCTGGATCGGTTAGCAATTCATCTTCAGACAACTTACCTTCAAAGCCATGTCCATCCTCTTTCTCACCCTCACCTGTCTCAAGTGAACCAAGAACTCCTAGCTCACCCTCAACAGAAGCACCAACAGCGTGTGCCATCTCTGTTACGCGTTTTGTGATATCCACGTTGTATTCATAAGAAGCCGGTGTTTTCGCATCACCTTCTAACGAACCATCCATCATGACCGAGGTGAATCCATGTTGCATCGCGGTCAAACACGTTGCTTCGTTATTCCCGTGATCTTGGTGCAAAACGATTGGAATATCGGGGTACATTTCTGCCAACGCAGTCACCATGGCTTTAAGCATGGGATCACCGGCATACGTCCGCGCACCGCGCGACGCCTGGAGAATCACTGGAGCGTCCAATTTGGCCGCTGCTTTCATTATCGCGATCCCCTGCTCCATGTTATTAATGTTGAAAGCCGGAACACCATAACCGCGCTCTGCTGCGTGATCGAGTAGTTGTCTTAATGAAATAAGTGCCATGCGTTTCTCTCCCTGATCATGAACGCTGTATGAGACGCTCAGCAGCCTCACAAATTGCTTCTTTTGTAATCCCAAAATGCTGATAGAGCTCAGGAGCTGGGCCCGACGCACCGAAATCATTCATACCGATAAAGACATCTTGAGTCCGTAAATAACGATCCCACCCGAATCCGGTAAGCGCCTCGACTGCGATACGAGGTGCTGAACCAAGCACCGCTTGGCGGTATTGATCAGACTGTTGATCGAACAACTCCCAACACGGCATTGAGACAACTGCCACTTGTCGCCCCTGAGACTCAAGCTGCTCTGCGGCTTCGAGTGCAATCGCCATTTCAGAGCCAGTTGCCATCAACGTGAGATCACGCGTACCGCGAACATTCTTTAAAATATAGCCACCTTTTTTCGTGAGATTTTCATTGGTGCGCTCGGCTCGAACCGTTGGCAATCCCTGACGCGATAACGCCATGACTGACGGTGTTTCAGTCGACTCCAATGCGACCTCCCAAGCTTCAGCGGTTTCCACTGCATCGCAAGGACGGAACACATACATATTTGGTGTAGCGCGTAACATCGCGAGATGTTCAATCGGCTGATGGGTTGGACCGTCCTCTCCGAGACCAATCGAATCATGAGTCAGAACATAAATCACGCGTTGTTTCATCAAAGCAGATAGTCGCATCGAACCACGCATGTAATCGCTGAATACGAGGAACGTACCACCGTATGGAATCATGCCACCATGCAATGCCATTCCGTTCATAACAGCACCCATTGCATGCTCTCGAATACCGAAATGCACATAGTTTCCGCGATAATTACCTGGCGTAATCGAACGCATATTCGATGTTTTGGTGAGGTTTGAACCAGTCAAATCTGCTGAGCCACCAACCATGGTCGGGACTGCTCCGTTAATAACCTCTAAGGCCATTTGTGACGCTTGACGACTGGCCACCTTCGGCAACTCAGCTTTCAATTGTTTTTTATACCGGCGCATCCGAGTTGCGAGCGCTTTTGGCAATTCTCCAGACATCGCACGCTCAAAACGCGCTTTTTTCGCGCTTGAATCGAGACGTGACTGCCAGTTCTTACGTGCAGACTGGCCTCGACTGGCTATCGCTTTCCAACGTGAGCGAACATCATCAGGAATTTCAAAAGGAGCGTGCGTCCAGCCTAATGCATCACGTGTTGCTTGAATTTCATCCACACCTAATGGCGCACCATGGGTTTTATGGCTTCCAGCGAGATTCGGTGCACCAAACCCAATGGTTGTTTTACAAGCAATCAGCGAAGGCTTTCGTGACTTCTTAGCAACTTCAATCGCGGCACTCACTGCATCAATGTCATGGCCATCAACCCGAGCCACTTGCCACCCAGAAGCTTTGAAGCGAGCAAGTTGATTGGTTGAGGTAGCGATGTTTGTATCGCCATCAATCGAGATTTCGTTGTCATCCCACAGAACAATCAAACGACCAAGCTTCAGATGGCCCGCCATATCGATCGCTTCGTGGCTTATCCCTTCCATTAAGCAGCCATCACCGGCGATTACATAGGTGTAGTGATCAACGAGTGCACGACCAAACTGTGATGCCATCCGACGTTCAGCCAGAGCCATACCGACAGCTGTGGTAATTCCCTGACCAAGCGGACCTGTTGTCGTTTCAATACCTGCTGCATGGCCATATTCGGGGTGGCCCGCGGTTCTTGCACCGAGCTGTCTGAATTGCTTGAGCTGATCACTACCCATATCGGAATAGCCCAGTAAGTGGTTCAACGCATAGTGCAGCATTGAGCCATGACCAGCCGAAAGCACAAATCGATCACGATCTGGCCATTGAGGATCTGATGGATCGATATTCATGTGGTCAGCAAATAATGCGACAGCTGCATCAGCCATACCCATTGGCATACCCGGATGTCCTGAATTTGCCGCTTGGACACCATCCATCGCAAGGAATCGGATCGCATCAGCCATCCGTTGACGTTCAGTACGTTGCATAAAAATCTCCTTAACCGCGAAGACGGCGCGACTCAGAAGCGAGCTTCCAAATCATCGGGGTCAAAATCAGTTGAAGCGCGAGAGCCATTTTTCCACCCGGAATCACGATCGAATTTGGTCGCGACATGAAGCTGTCATGTATCATCGATAAGAGGTAAGGAAAATCGATTCCACGCGGGTTTGCGAATCGAATCACAACCATCGATTCGTCAGGGGTTGGAATCCAACGCGCTATAAAAGGATTCGAGGTATCCACGATTGGGACACGCTGGAAATTAATATCAGTGATCGCAAACTGAGGACAGATGTAATGCACGTAATCATGCATCCGTCGCAAAATCGTATCCGTCACTGCTTCAGTTGAATATCCACGTTTCGCCTTGTCTCGGTGAAGCTTCTGAATCCACTCGAGGTTAATCACCGGGACGACTCCGACTTTTAAGTCAGCGTATTGAGCAATATTGACTTTCTCTGTCTCCACAGCGCCGTGCAGTCCCTCATAAAATAAGAGGTCGGTATCATCTTCAAACGGACGCCAATCGGTGAATGTCCCGGGAGGACAACCCCACTGCTCGGATTCTTCATCATCATGAATGTAGGTGCGAGTGCGTCCGTTACCGGTTTCTCCATATGTTTTAAAGACATCTTCAAGAAGAGCAAACTCATTGGCTTCTTCACCGAAATGTGAAAAATGATTTGCTGGGTTGCCTTGAGCTTCCGCCATGCGTTTTTTCATTTCTGCGCGATCAAAGCGATGAAATGCGTCACCCTCAATGAATGCTGCCTTGACCTTTTCTCGGAAAAAAATCTGTGCAAACGTATCTCGTACTGTCGAAGTACCAGCCCCTGATGAACCTGTAATTGAAATAATCGGATGTTTTTGTGACATTCCTTGTCCTCCGTTTATGAGCGGAATAAGTTACGGTGACTAAATAGAGGGGATTGATCCAAGCCTTGGCGTGTTTCCGCCTCATAGCTCCCCATCCACCGCACTTCGGTTTTTGAACCGAATACTAAGGCCGTGCGCTCATGGATTTCCTTTGGCGGCTTCTCAAGAATTCGAGTAGTGCCGTCAGTGGCAGCCCCACCTGCTTGCTCAACCAGAAACGCCACCGGATTCGCTTCGTAAATCAGACGAAGTCGCCCGTTTTCATATTTTGGACGCCGGTCGCCTGGATATAGGAACACACCACCACGGTTAAAAATACGCCCTGCGTCTGCAACCAACGAGCCGATCCAGCGCATGTTGAAGTTACGCTCACGTGGGCCTTCCTCACCGAGCAACAAATCACTGATATACCTTTGAACTGGTGTAAACCACTGACGCGCGTTCGACGCGTTAATGGCATACTCCGACGTGTCTTCAGGAATCTCGATGCCTTCTTCAATCAATAGGAAAACACCTGATACTGGATCCATCCTGTAAAGGTCAGTCCCGTTCCCCGTTGTCAAATACAGTGTGGTTTGCGGTCCATAGACAAAAAATGCAGCGGCTAATTGCTGGTCACCAGTTTGCATCGCTGATTGCTGTAGATCACCACCTGGATTTGGAAGAACCGAAATAATGGTGCCAATCGATACGTTGACATCAATGTTTGAAGAGCCATCAAGCGGGTCAATCGCAACAATGAGCGGAGCGGATTCATCAATAATCACCGCGCTGTCTTGTTCTTCACTGCAATATGCAGCGACCACACCAGACACTTTTGCTGCTTCCAGGAATTCATCATCCGCCATCACATCAAGTGCTTTTTGAGCATCACCATCAGCGTTTTGATCGCCAATCGTATTGCCAAGTTCACCGCCGGCTGAAATGATTCGACTAACATCGTGAGCCTTTGTTGCAAGAGCTGTAAACAGCTCAACTAAAGCGTCTTGTTGTGGCTGACCAGTTTTTAACGACTGCAGCCGAGCATCCAAAGCGACCATATCTAATATTCCATTTAGTTATAAATATATTCCCTTATTAAAACCAGTTGTACTGCCTTCGATTACCTAGTACAAACAATAAAAACTGAATTTAATTTTTAGGAAATCTAAATAATGAGAATCAAGAATGTCACTCTAGTACAACTGAGGACGTTTTTGTCACTTGTGCGCAACGAAAGTTTTACAAAAGCCGGCCAAGATTTGGCTGTATCGCCAGCAACAGTGACATCTCAGATCAAACAACTCGAAGAATCGCTGGATGCACAACTCGTTTTTCGTACGACGCGATCAGTCCGACTAACAGATGCCGGCGCTGTACTGGCTCGCCAGGCAACCAAGATCCTTCACCTCATCGAAGCAATCCCCGAACGCTTAGGCGCTGTCGAAAATCTCGAACGCGGCGAGGTCTCGGTCGGCATCATCGGAACAGCCGGATATGTGATGCCAAAGATTTTGGCGGCCTATCAAGATGAGCATCCAGGCATTCATCTCGATCTAATGATGGGTAACCGAAACACAATCTGGGACGCGATCTTAGAGGGCAAGATCGATATTGGGATCATGGGAACGCCACCAGAAGATACCAATATCGAAAGCGAAGTGATTGGCGAACACAACCTTGTTTTTGTCGCGCATCCCAGACACCCGCTTGCGAAACTAGAGCGCGAGATCACGCCAAAGGAGCTGATCAAACATCAACTCATTGCTCGCGAAGTTGGTTCAGGCACACGGCTTGCGATGGCCGCGTATTTCGGTGCCTTATTCCACCAGACCAACCGAACACCTGTGGTGCTCGACACCAATGAAGGAATCAAACAAGCTGTCATAGCCGGGATGGGGATATCCATGCTATCCGATGCAACCTGCCAGCTCGAGCTCGAACAAGGCTTACTCAAACGACTTTCTGTTGAAGGCACACCGATACTTCGACAATGGTATGCAATCCGCGTGGCGAAAATGGAGCGAAACCCTGCCGAAATCAGTCTGCTTAAATTTTTAATCGATCAGGGCTGCTGAACTAAGCCTGTTCTCGATACTGATGATGGACCAGCGTTTCTAAGCTCACGTGATCAAGAATCTTTTCATGCGTTGATTCCATTACCACAGGGGCAATGACACCAGCGCGCACAGCCTCAACCCAACGAAGAGCACATACACACCACCGATCACCAGGCTTTAATCCCGGAAACTGAAATTCAGGACGGGCCGTAATTAAGTCGTTGCCCTGCTGATATGAAAAATCAAGGAACTGCGACGTCATCACAGCACATACAACGTGACTGCCACGATCAGAAGCGTCTGTCTGGCAACACCCGTTGCGAAAATATCCAGTGAGCGGATCCATTGAGCAAGGCTTCAAAGGCTCACCCAAAACGTTGAGCTGTTCTTTTTGTGTCATGACAAGTTAGTTGGGTCCATTCAGCCAAAAAAAAGCCCTGGAAGATCCCAGGGCTTTTTGATTCTAGAGCGGCTAACTAATTTGGGACAGTAACTGGTCCAAACTTGACTTCGCATCGCCATAGAACATTCGCGTATTTTCTTTATAGAAAAGCGGATTCTCGATACCTGAGTAACCTGTGCCTTGACCACGCTTGGATACAAATACTTGCTTCGCATTCCACACTTCAAGCACTGGCATACCAGCAATTGGAGAATTTGGATCTTCTTGTGCAGCAGGGTTCACAATATCATTCGAGCCAATAACAATGACAACATCAGTCGATGCAAAGTCATCATTAATCTCATCCATCTCAAGGACGATATCGTATGGAACTTTCGCTTCAGCAAGTAATACGTTCATGTGGCCCGGCAAGCGACCTGCGACAGGGTGAATCGCAAAGCGAACTTGCTTTCCTTTCGCACGTAAGCGACGTGTCAGCTCACTCACAGACTGCTGCGCTTGGGCAACCGCCATACCGTATCCTGGAACGATAATCACGCTATCCGCATCGTCCAACGCACTCGCAACACCATCAACGTCGATTGCAACTTGCTCGCCCTCAATTTCCATTGCTGGACCGGTTGCATCGCCAAATCCACCAAGGATGACCGATAGAAACTGACGATTCATTGCTTTACACATAATGTACGACAGAATTGCGCCTGATGAGCCGACAAGCGCACCGGTTACGATCAGCAAATCATTACCGAGCAAGAACCCTGTGGCCGCCGCAGCCCAACCCGAATAAGAATTGAGCATGGAGACAACGACAGGCATATCAGCACCACCAATCGCCATTACGAGGTGGATACCCAATAGCAATGCCAATGCCGTCATCGCATACAAGGTCCAAGAGCCTGCATGATTCATGTACATGATGAGCAACACAAAGGACGCACCAACCATGATCAGATTCAACAGGTGGCGTCCGGGCAGAATAAGCGCCTTACCACCAATTTTTCCTGCCAGTTTTCCATAGGCAATAATCGATCCAGTGAATGTCACCGCACCAATAAACACACCCAAGAAGATTTCCACTTCATGAATGATGCGCTCAGCATCGGATGCGAAATTGTGCACAGACAAATCAGAATTGATGCCGATAAACACAGCCGCCAAGCCCACGAATGAGTGCAAAGCTGCAACTAGCTGAGGCATACCCGTCATCTCGACTCGAGTCGCAACGATCACCCCAACCACAGCACCGATAACAATCGCACCGATTAACATCGAGCTTAGCGCAACACCGGATCCGGCAATGGTTGCAACCACAGCGATAGCCATACCAATGATTCCAAACCAAACGGCACGCTTCGCTTTTTCCTGGTTCGATAAACCACCTAGCGCAAGAATAAAAAGAACTGTCGCCGAAATATAAGCGGCTGTCTGAAGTCCTATTGTCATTTCATATCCCTCCGCTTATGACTTTTTAAACATCTGGAGCATGCGGCGTGTCACCATAAAACCCCCGACAATGTTGATGGTCGCTATCAACACGGAAATACCCGCCAAAATCGACACAATTGGAATATTCGAATCGACCTGGAGTAACGCACCAACAATGATGATTCCGGAAATCGCATTGGTCACTGCCATCAGTGGCGTATGCAATGAGTGAGCAACACCCCAGATCACCTGAAAACCGACAAACACCGCAAGCACAAATACAATAAAGTGCTGCATAAATTCGGTCGGAGCGTACAAACCAATCAGAGCCATCACCGCAGCACCAACGATCAACAATTGAGTTTGCTGACGGCCTGCTTTCGCCATCGCTGCCGCTTCTTCGGCTGCTTTTTCTTCAGGCGTCTTTTCAGGCTGTTTTGGTGTCGCCTTCGACGCAATAGCCTGCACCTTTAGCGGAGGCGGTGGAAATGTAATTTCACCGTCAAAAGTCACAGTCGATGAACGAATTACATCATCTTCCATGTTATGAACAACCTGACCATCTTTCTCTGGCGTCAGATCTGTCATCATGTGACGGATGTTTGTCGCGTAGAGAGTCGAGGCTTGTGCGGCCATCCGACTTGGGAAGTCGGTGTAACCAATAATCGTCACACCATTGTCTGTGACAACCTTCTCATCGGCTACCGTGAGCTTACAGTTACCACCTTTTTCGGCCGCCAGATCTACAATCACTGAACCAGGCTTCATTGCAGCGACCATTTCCTTGGTCCAAAGCTCTGGAGCTTCACGATTTGGAATAAGAGCCGTCGTAATCACAATATCGATCTCTGGCGCCTGTTCCATGAACAAGGCTAATTGCTTTTCACGGAACTCTGGGCTCGACGGCGCAGCGTAACCACCGGTTGCAGCACCATCTTGGCTATCTTCGAAATCCAAGAACAAGAATTCCGCACCCATCGACTCGATTTGCTCAGCCACTTCAGGACGCACATCGAATGCGCGAACAATCGCTCCGAGAGATTGTGCGGTACCGATCGCAGCGAGACCGGCAACACCAGCACCAACTACAAGCACTTTAGCTGGCGGAACTTTACCTGCTGCTGTGACCTGGCCTGTGAAGAAACGCCCGAAGTTATTACCCGCCTCAATAACAGCACGATAACCCGCGATGTTCGCCATCGAGGACAACGCATCCATCTTCTGTGCTCTTGAAATCCGCGGGACCATTTCCATCGCGATCACATTTGCTTCACGCGTTTTGGCGAGCTCTAGAAGCGCGTCGTTTCCAGCCGGATTAAAGAATCCGATCAGGGTTTGACCTTTCTTTAAGCGCTTAACTTCATCTTCGACTGGAGGTCTGACCTTGGCGACAACATCCACTGCATCAAACAGCGCATCGGCTGAATCAACAACCGTCACACCTGCTGCTTGATAATCTGCATCCGAAAAGCGAGCAAGCTGACCTGCTCCGCTTTCGATAAAACACTCATACCCGAGTTTCTGTAACTGCGTCGCAGAATCTGGCGTCATGGCGACGCGCGCTTCTCCCGGCATTACTTCTTTTGGGGATCCGATTCGCATCGACTGACTCCCTGTTATTTTCATCCATAAAAGAATTTAAGGTTATATCATTAGAACTAGACGTTATAAAAGCTCTTTATGTCCCAATCGATCAAGCATCGCACATCTCAAGCAAACGCAAAAGTCGATTCAAGTCGATCGCAAGACAAAATATTTAGAGGGATATAATGGCGGAGACGGAGGGATTCGAACCCTCGATAGGGCTACAAACCCTATACTCCCTTAGCAGGGGAGCGCCTTCAGCCACTCGGCCACGTCTCCAGAGGGGCGCGATTCTAACACGTCTCGCGCAGTTGTTAAGTGTTATGGCGGCTAAGCACTCCACCATTGCCACACAGCATACAGAATCGGAATCAGTGTCGCTGTTGCGAGTCCATTCAGCCCGATCGCAAGAGATGCAAATGCGCCTGCATTTTTGTTGATTTGTATCGCGCGCGCCGTTCCAATCCCATGCGCTGCCACACCCATCGCAAAGCCCCGCGCATCCCATGACGTAATGCGCGCCGCATTCAGTACGTAAGGCCCTAACATGGCACCAATGATGCCAGTCATGATCACGCAAACGGCAGTCAACGACGGAAGTCCACCAATCCGCTCTGCAATACCCATGGCGATAGGGGTTGTGACACTTTTCGGCGCTAAGGACAAGACTGTTTGTTCCGAAGCTTGCAATATCTCGGCAATGAAGACTGCAGAAATTGCAGCGGTTGCAGACCCTGCGATCAAGCTGATCGCAAGCGCGCCATATCCACTGCGCATCGTTTTAAGTAATCGAGCCACGGGAATCGCTAGCGCTACCGTTGCTGGCCCCAATAAAAAATGCACAAACTGCGCACCTTCAAAATAGGTCCAGTAATCGATTCCGGTGACCGTAAGTCCGATTGTAATCACGATAACAGCAATCAACACCGGATTTAAAACCGGCATCCGACCTGACTTTTGATAAATCCAATCACCCAACAAATAGGCTACTAGAGTAATTGTCAGAGCTGTTAGCGGGCTCGCCGAGAGATAAACCCAAACTTCACCAAAATCAGGATTCATTATTGGCCCCTCCATGCAATCGCTGGAGAATCCAACCCGTCACTAACACAGTCACAATGGTCGACCCGACCAGAGAGCCAACTATCGCTTGCCACTCATTCCCGAGTATCGTGAGGTGCGCAACGACCCCAACACCTGCGGGAACGAAAAGAAGCGATAAATGAGATAAAATCCCCTCGGCTGTTGACTCGAGGTTATGCGGGATGGATTGCCGATATAACAAGGTGATCAGCAACAATGTCATTCCAATGACTGGCCCGGGGATCGCTAAATCGAAAGCCCGCGCGATGACTTCACCAACTAACTGGCAAAATAATAGTTGCGTTATCGCGATCAGCATCACTCACTCCTCATTCTATTCTTTGACTGTGATCCAGATACTGACGATAAGCAAGGCTGCAACGCCAATGAATCCGATATGAACCATCGCAATCGATGTTACTGAGGCAACTCCACCCAATGCAGCCGGAATCACAGCTGCTCCAGCAGAGAATGACAACACCTGAATCGCCATCATTAAATCGCGCTTTCCAGCAGGTACTAATCGAGCACCAGCTGTCAGAATGAATGCTGACATCGGCGCCATAGCAAAACCAAGAAATGCGTAGGCAACGATCTTTAACTCTGTCGGCATCAAAATCAGCACAAGCAAAATTACTCCAATCAAGGCGCTCGCCCATCGAAGCATCTGCAAAGTCGATACAGGAATCCGAGTCAACGTAAATCGACCCAATGTGAGACCACCCCAAAATAATCCCGTCGCAATACCCGCCTGTTGAATACTTGCGCCGTCGACTGCAACTAAAATGGACGAGATCCAATTACCAATACCCTGCTCCAAACCGACATAGAGAGCACCTGACAACACGGCAAAAACAATAGGCAAGGTCATTCGAAATACATCATGTTGCTTGCTGTCTAAGCTCACACCCAGATGATGAAAATTGTGACGCGTCTTAAACACAGCGCCCATCGCCGCAAGACTCAATGCCCCACCAAAGAGATAGACCGACTCCCAACCCCAATCGGCAGCGATCATTAATCCAGAAAGAAAACCCGCAGAAGCAGTACCAATCCCCCAACCCCCGTGGATATTCATGAGATGCTGTGGAGAAATCCGCTGCGCAAAAAATGCATTCAACGCCGCATGTGCGAGGCCATTGGCGATACCCCGAATCGCATAAAGGAGCACAAATACCCAATATTGCTGACTCAAGACGACAGCAAATAAAACGAGAGCTTGAACGCCCAAGCTGATCGAAAGTAGATTCAGATGAGCCGTAGAGCGTACTAATGACGGAAAAATCGCCGAGCCAACAGCTGAACCAATGCCAACCGCTCCTAATACCCAACCAAGCGATTCGAGTGATACAGATAAGTCGCTATGGATCGAAAGCCAAGCAACTCCCAACACCCCATCGAAAAAGCCCAAGCACAGCATCGCAAGACCAGCAATAAAGCGAGGTGAATGAGCGGGCATTCTTAAAATTCCTAAAAAGAAAAAGGATAAAAATAGATTTCGGGTTGCAATTTATCAGAAAATTATTAGTATTCACGCCCTTGACGCGCTCGTAGCTCAGCTGGATAGAGTACCTGGCTACGAACCAGGCGGTCAGAGGTTCGAATCCTCTCGAGCGCGCCAACTTTTTATCTGCTTTTCACTATGACCTCTCCGGCTTTCTATTGAAAGCAATTCATCATACCCTTCGTAATACAGGAGGGTTTATGCGTGACATCATAAAAATACTAGCGGCACTCGCTTTATTCATCGGGATCACTAACACCCAAGCGGATCAAGCCAAGCCCGAGCTCGATGCACTATTTAAAACACTCAAAACCTCGACCAATCTCATCGAAATTTCTGAAGTCCAAAATAAGATTTGGTTTCATTGGTACGAACTTCCATCTGATGCGGTCGCACTCCAAACTATTTTTGACGAGGGGATGAAAGCCCTGCATTTCGGTCAGCCGCAAATCGCTGTCGGTCATTTTACCCGTGTAATCGATAATGCCCCTCAATTTGCAGAGGCCTGGAACCGTCGCGCAACAACATTTTTTATGCTCGGGGATTACGAAGCATCTTTGTCGGATATTCAACAGACACTGATTTTAGAACCACGTCATTTTGGGGCTCTCGGAGGGCTGTCGATGATTTTTGAAAATACAGAACAGTTCGAGAAGGCTATTCAAGCCGAAAAACTCCTACTCGATCTGATGCCAAACAACCAACTGATTCAAGATCGAATCGATCAATTAAAACAAAAAGCGCTCGAATCGAGAATTTAGCTCAATACTTGCCACTCACAAATTCAAGCACGATCAATGGTGATGCCAAACTGACACCAACGATGATCACGAGTAATAGCCAATCTAAATATCGAGACATCCCACACCTCTATCTCAGTGGTAAGCCCAAATCAAAAGAAATCAAGCTCTAGCCAGATTGAAATAGAATCGTCACAATAATCTGCTTAATTGATGCAACGCACAAAAATTCTCATTGAAAGGAAACAGATTGATGCTCCAAGGAAAGAAAGGACTCGTCATTGGTGTCGCAAACGATCAGTCGATTGCCTATGCCGCCGCCAAACTCACTAAAGAGCTCGGCGCAGAAGTCGTAGCGACTTGCTTGAATGATAAAGCAAGAAAGTACGTTGAACCTGTTCTATCACCGCTAAGCATCCCACTACTCAACTGCAATGTTGAGGTTGAAGGAGAACTCGAGGCGACGATACAAGGCGCAGCAGAGACATTAGGGCATATCGACTTTATCGTACATTCAATCGCCTTTGCCCCACTGGACGATCTCCATGGCGCACTGCACGCATCATCGGCAGAAGGATTCAAACAAGCAATTGATATTTCTTGTCACTCTTTTATTCGCGTAGCACATCTCGCTCAACCATATATGGTCAATGGCGGTACATTAATCACGATGACGTACCTCGGTGCACATCTGGCAATACCTAACTATGGACTGATGGGGCCTGTCAAAGCTGCGCTCGAATCGTCTGTGCGTTACCTCGCCTCTGAACTTGGCGAGCACAATATTCGTGTGCACGCTGTATCACCAGGTCCAATTGCCACTCGAGCCGCATCTGGAATCGCAAACTTTGATGCACTCATGGATTCCGTTGAAAAGCGCGTACCGTTAAAACGTCTTGTCTCTCAAGATGAAGTCGCCGGTCTCGTTAGCTTCCTCGCTTCAGACTTAGCAACCGGTATGACAGGGCAAACACTGTACGTCGACTGCGGCGAGCACATGGTGCCTTGAGATGAATCAACCACAACAAGATGTGATCGAAAACGTTCTCTATGACGAGATTGAAGTCGGCCAAAGTGCTCGACTTGTCCGTACACTCACACTCGAAGATATTCGCGCGTTCGCGGCAGTATCAGGGGATGTAAACCCAGCCCATTTGGATACTTCATTTGCAAATGAGTCGATGTTCCACGGGGTGATCGGCCACGGAATGTGGACTGGATCACTTGTCTCTACGGTACTTGGAACAGTTTTTCCGGGACCAGGGACGATTTACCTCGAGCAAAGTTTTCGCTTCAAACGACCAGTGCGTATTGGCGATACCTTGACAGTCATCGTGACAGTTGCTGAAAAAAACGACGAAAAGCATAGCCTCCTTCTTGATTGCGTCATCAACAACCAAAACGGTGATCAGGTTGTTGTCGGTCAAGCGAAAGTGATGGCGCCAACTGAAAAGATTATCCGTCCGCGCATGGGGACACCTAAACTCAATTTATTTGACCCAGAAACACGTGTTCAAAGCTTTATTGCATCACTTGAAGTCGAACATCCAATTTCCGTCGGCATCATTCATCCAACAGATCAAGCATCCCTCACAGCAGCCCTCGAAATGGCCGAAACTGGAAAGCTCAACCCAGTTTTAATTGGGCCAGAACCGAAAATTCGTGGGCTTGCCGAAGAACTTGGGATCGATCTCCAAACGATGGAAATCGTGGATGCCGAGCATAGTCATCAAGCAGCCCTCATCGCGTGTCAAATGGCTGTTGCCGGTGATCTTGAAAGCCTACATAGAGGCAATCTCGATACAAAAGAAATAGTCGATGCAATCAGACAAACACCTGAATTACATACCAAAAGCAGTCTGTCGCACGTGTTTCGTTTTGATATTCCCTTGTATGACAAACCATTGCTTTTGACTGATGCTGTGCTTCACCACAAGCCAACACTGACTGATAAAGTGGTGATCGTCCAAAATGCGATCTGTGTTGCCCAACACCTCGGCATTGAAACGCCCAAAGTCGCCCTTTTATCAGCTGTTGAGAAGATTGATCCTGAATATCAATCAACACTGGACGCGGCGGCACTTTGCAAGATGGCTGACCGCAAACAAATCACTGGTGGCGAACTCGACGGCCCCATCGCGTTTGATCAAGCCGTGTCCGATCCATCCGACGGGATAGGGTATTCAGATGTTTTGGTTGCTCCTGATAACGAATCAGCGAACATGCTCGCAAAGCAGCTTGAATATTTTGCTGGTGCATCAAGTTGCGGAATTCTCGTGGGCGCTCGAGTTCCTGTTGGACTTGCAATGCGATCAGCATCTGTTCAATCGCAAGTCTTATCAGCGATTTTTGCGGGTACTATTGCAGAGCGTTTTCGGTCCGAGAAGCCCTGACGCCATGACAGGTGGGTTCTGACAAGGTATCTTCCGGAGACCTTGTTTGGAGCACACTGTGTTAACGATTTCCAATCTCAATCTGAGTTACCCTGGATACGATCCTCTAGCAACACTGTCATGGCAGATTAATGCAGGTGATCAAATTGCCCTTCTAGGTCGATCCGGAACCGGGAAATCCACTTTGCTCGCCGCCATCATTGAAGGGGCTCCAGAAGTCACCAAACAGAGCGAGCGAATCGCCTATCTTTCTCAACAGCCAGCTTTGCTGCCCTGGGTAACGGTCATTGACAATGTACTACTCGGATTCAAATTACGAGGAACAAAACATTCATCAGACCTTACTCAGCGCGCGGTTGATCTATTAGATCAAGTCGATCTTGGAGCGCTCGCGTATCGCAAAACTTCATTACTCAGTGGAGGACAAAAAGCCCGCGTTGCGCTCGCTCGTGTATTAATCGAAGAATCTGATTTGGTGTTACTCGACGAACCATTTTCAGGCCTTGATCGCTCGACCCGAATTCAAATGGCAGGGCTATGTCAACAGCTACTGGCGGGTAAAACAGTCATTCTTGTGACCCACGACCCTCGAGATGCTCAAGACTGGTTAGATACTGCAATGGTGTTAACGAAAGACACGATTAAAGGTCCATATCGGCTAAATGAGTTTGGAAGTGACCGCGCGCTCATTCAAGCGCTTGATGGTGATCTATGAATCGCCTGCTCCAAGCCACATTCCCATTCATTGGTTTGATCAGTCTGTGGTGGCTCATCGTATTCATCTTCGACGTACCTCATTTCATTCTTCCTTCACCAGAACGAGTTGGTTGGGTTTTAGTCGAACGCTTCCCACTCATCGCGTCTCACGCCATCACGACTGCATTGGAAATCATCTGCGGTCTCATTCTCGGTGCTTCGCTCGGATTTGGTGTTGCATGTCTCATCGGCGACTCTAAAAACTTGACGCAATTAACGATGCCCGCTTTGGTCATCAGCCAAGCCCTTCCTGTGTTTGCAATTGCACCCATTCTGATGCTGTGGCTTGGTTATGGATTTGCGTCAAAACTCGCGATGACGACACTCATTGTATTTTTCCCAGTGACCGCGAGTACGCTCGCTGGATTTCGTGCTATCCCTAAATCGTGGGAATTAACATTCCAAACACTGCGCCCAAAGCGCGCTCAACTCTTTTGGCTAATTCGTTTACCCCTGGCAATCCCTTATGCGCTCTCTGGAGTCAAAGTTGCAGCCTCAGTCGCACCAATTGGCGCAGTTGTTGGCGAATGGGTTGGTTCGTCGAGTGGGTTAGGTTATTTGATGTTGCACGCTAATGGACGAGGGCAAACTGATTTGATGTTTGCCGCGCTCCTCGTGCTGTGTGTGGAGGCATTAGTTATTTGGAGTTTGGTGAACCGGCTCGCAAACCGGTTCGACCAAAACCCACAAGTTATTAGTTAGATGATGGCAAGCTGCCTTCGATACCTTCGACATAGAAGTCCATGCCAAGAAGCGTACCGTCATCTGCAGTTTCACCTGCCTTCAACCATACCGATCCATCTTGCTTATTGATTGGACCCGTAAATGGGTGCAAACGGCCTTCACTGATCGCGAGCTTAGCGGCATCAGCCATTTCACGCACATCTTGAGGAACTGCTTGACCATACGGAGCCAAGGCAACCATGCCTGTATTGAATCCACCCCAAGTATCAGTTGACGCCCACTGGCCATCGATCAACGCACCAACACGCTCAATGTAGTACGGAGACCAATCATCGATAATTGCTGTCAACTGAGCAGTTGGTCCAAATGCAGCCATATCAGATGCTTGACCGAATGCGTAGATTCCACGTTGTTCTGCAATCTGCATCGCAGCTGGAGAATCCGTGTGTTGCATTAAGATGTCTGCACCTTGGTCAATCAGTGCTTTAGCAGCATCAGCCTCTTTACCTGGATCAAACCAACTCGAAACCCAGATAACTTTGAACTGAATATTTGGATTGACGCTTTTCGCGGCCAAATATGCTGCGTTAATACCGCGGACAACTTCAGGAATTGGGAATGACGCAATGTAGCCAACCGTGTTGGTTTTCGTCATTTTACCTGCGATCAAACCGAGTACGTGACGACCTTCATAAAAACGCGACGAGTACGTTGCGACGTTATCAGCACGCTTAAAGCCTGTTGCATGCTCAAACTTCACATTCGGAAACTGTTCTGCAACTTTGATCGTTGGATTCATAAAACCAAACGACGTGGTAAAGATGATATCTGCACCATCGTTCGCCATCTGACTTAAAACACGTTCCGCATCTGGACCTTCAGAAACACTCTCAACAAAAGTGGTTACGATCTTATCGCCGTATGCTTCTTCGACTGCCAAACGGCCTTGATTGTGTTCATATGTCCAACCACCGTCAGACACTGGTCCGACATAAATAAATCCGGCCTTGATCTGACCTTCCTTTTTATCGGTTGCTTGTGATGCTGTCTGCTCTGAATCAGAACAAGCTGCCAACATGACTGCAGCTGACACAGCCAATACTTTTGATAGCAAACCTCTCATGGTTCGTACTCTCCTAGTTAACGTGATACGCGAAAAATTTTTCCAAGCGACCCTGGTGCCGCTAAACCCTTTTCGCCTCGGGCTGAAATCAAAACCAACGCCACGATTGTGACGATATATGGAAGCATCGACAGCCACTGAGCTGGTATCGAAATACCAAAGGCTTGGCTGTGCAATTGTAAGATCGTCACACTCCCAAAAAGATAAGCGCCAGCAATCACACGGAATGGTCGCCAGGATGCAAAGACTACGAGTGCAAGTGCTATCCAACCCCGTCCTGCAGTCATCCCTTCAACAAACAAAGGTGTCTGGACAAGTGTCAAATAGGAACCACCAATCGCAGCTAAGGCTCCACCGCTTGTAATGGCCAAAAAACGAATACCTCTAACGGAAAATCCAAGTGCATGCGCTGATG
>ERZ1089241.7-NODE-7-length-46514-cov-11.880411_pt1 | contig 46514 bp, 50 predicted proteins | sample MGYA00383548_ERZ1089241 | MGnify/ENA primary metagenome ERZ1089241 (study PRJEB34543, sample SAMEA5968658) | marine metagenome | biome: water | collected 2014-06-21 | depth 0 m | study: Ocean Sampling Day (OSD) data from North Adriatic Sea | reverse complement strand
CCACTCTGGGACTCTAGCTTTAGGTAATCGTTAATTCAGCCAGGCGGCTAACCGTTCCGCAATCATGACCGTTGGTGCGTGTGTGTTGCCACTGGTAATGGTTGGCATCACCGATGCATCAGCAATGTATAAGTGTTGCACCCCGTGGACCTCAAGTTTTTCAGAAACAACTGCCATTGTATCGGTCGCCGGCCCCATCTTCGCGGTACCGACCGGATGGAAAATGGTGCTAGCAACATCACCTGCTGCCTGAATCAGTTCATCGGGTGTGTTTTGAGTCCGGCCGGGCTTATATTCTGACGGTGAAAATTGATCAAGCAGCGGATGATCCATTAATGCTCGTGTTTTCTCGATCGCCTGACACACCACTTGTTGATCATGAGTCTCCGAGAGATAGCGCGGATCAATCCTCGGGGCGTCACTCGCTCTGGGGCCGCTGATATGTGTGCTCCCTCGACTTGTCGGACGTAACTGACAAACACTCGCAGTCATCCCGGGAAAAGGATGCAGTTTGGTTCCCAACTGATCAGCGCTCATCGGTTGGATGTGAAATTCCAGATCGGGTCGATCGACATCGTCACTGGATTTAAAGAAGGCGCCCAGTTGGCTAGGAGCCATCGACAACGGACCCGATTGGTTATAGGCATATTGCAAGGCCATCTTCACACGACCGAACCATGAGTTGGCTTGTTGGTTTAATGTATCCCCGCGTTTTAATCGATATTGCAAACGCACTTGCAGATGATCTTGCAGATTGTTTCCAACCCCCAACAGCTGGGTGTGAACCTGAATACCAAGCGGTGCTAACACGGCTTCATCACCAATTCCCGAGCGCTCCAAGAGTGCTGGGGTTCCAATGGCTCCCGCCGCTAAGATGACCCGTTGCGCACGGATCGATACTGGCTGGCCACGACATGTTCCTTCCATGCCAATGCAGCGATCACCATCGAAAACAAGGTGTTCACTCAGGGTATGCGTCATGACGGTCAGGTTTGGGCGATGCATCACCGGATGCAAAAAGGCGCGTGCGGACGACCATCGGATCCCTTTTTTCTGATTCACCTCGAAATAGCCAACGCCGCTGTTATCACCGCAGTTGAAGTCAGGTCGATCGTTGAATCCAGCATCCTCACAAACGCGTTTAAATGTCTCAAGAATGTCCCACTTCAGCCGCTGCTCCTGCACCAGTAGCTCACCTTGATCAGAGTGATAGGCATCTGCGCCACGATGGTAATGTTCCGATTGCTTGTAGTAGGGCAGAACATCGGACCATGTCCAGCCTGATCCCCAAGCGTCGTAGTCGGCTTCTTGTCCGCGCATGTAAATCATCCCGTTGATGCTGGAACATCCACCCAAAACACGGCCTCGGGGATAGGCAAGACTGCGACCATTGAGTCCAGGCTGCGGTGTGGTGGAATAACACCAGTCGGTTTTGGGATTGCCCATGGTGTACAGATACCCAACGGGGATATGAATCCAATGCCAGGAGTCTTTGCCGCCTGCTTCAATGAGAGTCACTCGGTGATCTGGTTGTGCGGACAACCGGTTGGCGAGAACACAACCGGAACTACCCGCGCCAATAATGAGAGTGTCTGTCTGAATGGTTTTAGTCACTAGAATTTAGCCGAATCCGAATCGCTCGTTGATCAGATGGATCATACAAGATTGCTTCACCAGAGGAAGTCCCGAGCCCTGTAATGGCACTGATCACGACTTGGTGGGTCACCATGACCGCCGGCTGCATCTGCTCTTTTGCGATGGATGATAATTTCGCAGAGAGAGCCTTCAGTGACTGTGACCGATCGACATGGCCTTCAAAAAATGAACCTAAACCCTGAAACGCGGTCACCGGGCCAATTTGCATAAGTCGCGCGGTGTCGAGGCAACGACACCAGGGGCTTGAATACACGATAGGTGCTGAATAGTTCAGTTGTCTGAATTCTTGGCCGATCGCCTGGGATTGCTGTCGACCACGATCGTCCAGATTGCGCTGTGTGCTGCAATCATCCACACGGAAATTGCTTGGATCACCAAACCCAGGTGCGAGTGCGTGTCGAATCATGATCACAGTCCCGGTTGTATTGAGTGCTTCTTTCAAAGGGATCACTCGATCTTGAGCGACTGCCAATCGGACAGGCCACGCAAAAATGAGAAAAACCAACCACAATTGCCAACGTCTCTGAATCATCCGATGTACACTCCCGCGTCTGATGGGTTGAGGTTATCTATGAATGCGGCTCAATGGTGGATTTTTCTACCAGCCTGTATTGGAATGAATTTTTTTCCAGGGCCTAACAATTTACTGGCTCTGGTTCACGGTACGCGGACCAATGCTCGACAAGCGACCCTCGCTGGGCTTGCGAGGTTGCCTGCAATGGTGGTGATGCTGGTGTTGCTTGCGGTTGGTCTGGAAGCACTGCTTGCCGTGAGCGCTCAAGCTTTTCATTGGTTACGGGTGATCGGTGCGGCTTATCTCTTATGGATGGCTTGGCAATCACTGATGACAGATATCACCACGACAACGACTCTGAAGGCGACGCACACACTCTGGAAAATGGCGCGATCTGAGGCGTTGGTTGCGTTTACCAATCCGAAATTGATTCTCATTTTCTATGCGTTTTTTCCTCAGTTCATCGATCCCGAAACAGCTGTCGTCCCGCAGGTCGCGGTGATGGGCGGAACATTTATCTTGATTGAGGTGGCGGCGATTGCGCTCTACGCCTTTGGCGGAACCTGGTTACAAGCGAGGCTTGAAAATACCGAGAGCTCGAAGTGGCTGTCGAGGTTTACAGCGACCGCACTCACTGCCGCTGCTGGATTGATCTTACTGCCATGAAGACACTCTCTCCCTACGCGTACGGAACTGTTTTGATGATTATCGGAGTGTTGGTGTTATCGCCTGACTCGGGAGTGTTACGTCTCATCGACGGTGACCCTTATATCATTTCTTTCTGGCGAGGGATTGGTGTGTGTTTGGTGATTTGGTGTTTTGCTCTGATTCGCTCGCCTCGTGACTTTGCGGTTCAGTTGACTACGCCAAGTTGGTTGTCCTTTGGAATTTTCCTATCATTTGGCACCTCATCGATGGCCTTTGTCTTTGGAGTCGCCTATCTCGGTGCGCCGACCATGCTGGTGTTTGTCTCGATGACTCCCTTAGCCTCTGCCGTTGCAAGCTGGGTCATTTTTCGTGAGACAACTGATATGGCGCTTTGGATCGCGATTGGTCTGGCGATTGCTGGCGCCTCGATCGCCGGGTCTGCCATCCCATCTGACACCCCGATCGAGGGTTGGCTTGCGGCGATTACCGTCCCTGGTTTAACCGGTCTTGGGATTAGTCTGACTCGACATCATCCCGGCGAGACCATCTGGCCGATTTACGGTGCAGCAAGCCTATGTGTCGCGATTGTGCTTTGGTTGGCTCTGCCAAGCGTCATCATCCCGGATGGCACGTTTTGGTTGGTTCTCTTGAATGCCTGTTTTACCGTTCCTGTGTCGTTTGCATTGATTACGATTGCGCCGAAATACCTGCCAGCGCCAGAAGTTGGTTTGTATTTATTACTTGAGACCTTAATTGGACCTGTGATTGTTTGGCTTCTTGTTCAGGAGGCACCGCGCGAAAATGATTTTATTGGCGGAGCAGTCTTGTTGACCGCGCTGATTGGTTTATTCACCTATCGAATGCATCAGGCGAGACGGAGAGAAATGGCGCTCTAAGATGGTGGGATTAATTGCAGATGCTGTCTTGCCAATCGCGTGGATCTTGGCGTTGGGTTTTGGGGTCAAACGCTTTTCAGCACTCGATGACTCGGTTTGGCGGGGTCTTGAATGGATTTCCTACTGGATTTTAATGCCGAGCCTGTTGGTAGCGGTCATTATTCAAGCCCCCGACTTTGAGATTCCTTGGATCCCCTTGCTTGGATCGATGTACGGAACACTGGGCCTCATCACTGTACTTTTGATTGTTGCATGGAACCTTAGATTATTAGGTCGCGCTTATCCGAGTTTCACGTCGTTGTATCAAGGTTCAGTTCGGTTCAATACCTTCATTTCAATGGCTGTGATTACCGGACTCAATCCTGTTTTGTTGCCACATCTCGGCGTGGCGGCCGCAATTTTTATCGTGGTTCTGAACATCAGCTGTGTGGCAGTGATGACTGCTGGTCATTCTGATCGCATGTTGCGTCGAGTATTCCGTGAAATCTTAAGGAACCCGTTAATTCTTGCTTGTCTGCTGGGTGGTCTGGCTCGTGGGTTCGGAGTGCCAAATCAATTTCCCGTCAGTGGGATGGCCTTGGTTGGGCAAGCAGCTCTGCCAATGGGAGTATTCTGTTTGGGTGCTGGATTGCAATGGCGCGCTGTCCGCGCGGGATTTGGTCTAGCAGCACTCGCTACCATTCTCCAATTAGTGATCAAGCCCCTGATCTTTATCGCGCTCGCAATTTGGCTCGACCTCGAGGCGGATTGGCTATTGGTGGGTTTGCTATTGATGTGTGTCTCGACAGCGCCATCGAGTTTTATCTTAGCCAGACAGCTCGGAGGGGATGCACCTTTGATGGCCGGAATTGTCGCAATCCAAACCGTGTTATCCATCGCATCTGTTCCTTTGGTATTGTGGGTTGCGGAAAGTATGAATTGGATTCGTTTGCTATGAAGACCTGCGATCTATTGGTCATCGGCGGGGGGATTGTCGGTCTGACAGTAGCTCGTGAGTGGTTGATTCGTCATCCGACCTCCAAAGTGGTTGTGTTGGAAAAAGAAGCCAATTCTGTGTCCCACGGAACCGGTCGGAATTCAGGCGTTGTTCACTCAGGGATTTATTACAGTGAAGGCAGTTTGCGAGCACGTCTATGTGTCTCCGGGTGTCAGCAGATGCTCGACTATGTCGCAGCACATGACTTATGGATTGATCGATGCGGTAAACTCTTGGTTCCTCCTTCTGAGTCAGCGCTTGAATCAATGCAGCGACTCCTTGATCGAGGTCGTGCTAACGGTGTCGACATTCATCGAGTGACCGGTCAAGAAGCGTTGCAGCTTGAGCCTCGCGTCAATCCCCAGTTTGATCAGGCGCTCTTTGTCCCGATCACCTCTGTCGTGAATCCAAAAGAAGTCGCCGAACGAGTCAGGTTGGACGTCCTTGAAGCCGGTGGAGTGATTCATTACAAGATTCCCGCGCAGTCCATTCATTCTCGGCGAGGAACGGTGCAAACATCGATCGGCACATTTGAGGCGGGCACAGTGATCAATGCAGCAGGATTGTTTGCCGACCAGGTTGCAAAGCGCGCGGGCCTTCAGACACGTTATCGGTTCCAACCATTCAAGGGAAAGTATTGGAAACACAAAGATCCGTCGTTCCAGATGCAACGGTTGGTGTATCCAGTGCCTGATTTGAATCTTCCATTTCTCGGTGTGCATTCAGCCCACAATCAAGCGGGTGACGTCTATTTCGGACCCAGTTCCACACCAGTGATCGGGCGAGAAAATTACCAAGGGCTTCAAGGCATCTCGTTTGGTGATGGGCTGTCACTCAGTGCGGCTTTGATCGCGAAATTTGTTCAGAACACCAACGGTCTTCGGACACTCGCCATGCGAGAGTTGAAATTGATGCGCATGCGCGGGGTGTGTGATGAACTATCGAAGATTTTGACAGGGATCGAGCCGGGTCATCTGGAGCAAAGCCTTGTAAAAGTGGGTATCCGTTCACAGATATTTGATTCGACAACACAGCATTTAGTGAATGATTTTGTTGTGGTGCCGGATGGACGTGCGATTCATATTCTGAACGCCATCAGCCCAGCATTTACTGCAAGCTTTGCATTTGCCAAACACATACTTGATGAATACCAACAATAAGGATGAAACGTGGATTTAGGATTAAAAGGACGGACCGCACTGGTGATGGGCGCGTCTCAAGGGCTTGGTCAAGCGACAGCCATGCAGTTAGCCGAAGAGGGTGCTCATGTCATCCTGGTTGCGCGTCGTGAAGATGTTTTAACATCCGTTCAACAGCAGATTGAGGACGCTGGAGGGTCTGCCGAGGTCGCTTGTTGTGACCTCTTTGACCGGGCATCTCGTCAAGCGCTGTGTCAATTGATCGAGAATCTCCCGCGTCTTGACGTACTCGTGGCCAATTCTGGAGGGCCTGCGCCTGGCATGGCACCAGGGATTGCTTCAGAGGTTTGGACCCAAGAGTTCGACGCGATGGTGTTGGGATTGATTGAGATTATTGATACCGCGGTCATTCGGATGAAAGATGCCAAATTCGGCCGAATCCTTGTGATTGGTTCGTCAGGAATTGTCGTTCCCATACCAAAACTTGCGGTCTCGAACACTTTGCGCTCCGCAGTTGGTGGCTATGTGAAAACATTGTCCGAACAGGTCGCATCTCACGGTGTAACCTGTAATATGGTGTTGCCGGGACGCGTTGAGACCCCACGGACTCAAGCAATAGATGCCGCGACAGCGAAGAGCCTTGGAATTACCGAAGAGCAAGCGCGAGCCAATTCGATTGCAACGATCCCGACCGGGCGTTACGGACAAGCTCGGGAGTTTGGTTCTGTACTGACGTTTTTGGCCAGCGAACAAGCAGGTTACATTACGGGAAGTCAGATCCGTGTTGATGGAGGAGCCATTCGCTCGATCAACGCCTAAGGTTAGGATGACCTACTCGAAAGACATTAGAAAAAATAACTACGGAGTCCAAAAGATGAAACGTCGTTCATTACTCACCCTGTCGGCAGGTCTGCTGGCTGGATCGTTAACTGTCTCTGGTTTGGCTGTTGCCGATGCAAAAGACTATGTACTGAATACTGCTTCAACAGGAGGTACGTACCACCCGGTAGGAACCGCGATTGCCACCCTGTCTAAGGTGAAATTATTACCAAAACAGAAATTTAGTCTGACTGCGGTGAACTCTGCGGGTTCTGGTGCCAACGTTCAGGCGATGGGTGCAGGAACTGCAGATTTTGCGATCTTGCAAGGCCTCTATGGATCCTATGCGGCCACCGGCACCGGTCCAATCTCTGACCCACAGAAGAATCTGCGTTCTGTGACGATGCTGTGGCAAAACGTGGAACAGTTTGTGGTCGCTAATTCAGCGGTCAAGACCGGTACTGTGTCTGACATGCTTGCGTTGAAAGGCCAGGGCGCGGGTATGGGTGCGAAGAACTCAGGAACGCTCGGATCCAACAAGGTCTTGATGTCGGGACTCGGAATCGATATCGAATCAGACTTCTCACTGGTTTATGGCGGCTATGGTCCGACGGCAGATGCTCTGGCGAACGGGCAAATCGTTGCTGCAGGCATTCCCTCAGGGCCACCAACAGGGGCAATTACCAAGCTCATGGCCGGTAATGAGGGAAAATTCACAATTCTTGATGTGACCGCTGATGAGGCGAAGAAGCTTGACGGTGGTCGGATGCTTTGGACCCCTTATACCATTAAGGCCGGAACCTATCCCGGACAGTCGAAAGACATTAATACTGTTGCCCAGCCTAACTTTTTGGCGGTTAACGCAAATGTTGATGACAACCACGTCTATCTATTGACCAAGACGATGTATGAAAATCTGCCATTTTTGCAGGCGATTCATCCAGCAACAAAAGCGATGGCAATTGAAAAGGCAATGGCCGGATTACCGGTACCTCTTCATCCAGGTGCGGCGAAGTATTATCAAGAAGTGGGCTTAACCGTTCCTTCACACTTGATCAGCAAATAATGATTGATTCCTAAGGCTGGATATCCAGCCTTAGGGCTTTCATCGACCCATGAGTTCATCAGAGTGTTCCGTTAAGCCTGTGATCGCCAATCGCGATGACTGGTTGTCGCTTGGGCAGGAAACGACCCCAAAGACTTGGGTGCAATGGGTTTTTATTGCGTTTGCGGTGGTCTTTGCGTTTTGGCATGTGGCCACGAATCTTCTCATTAATGAATCCGCTCTCTGGCAAAATGCGATCCATTTCGCGGGTTTTGCGGTGTTAGCGAGCGTTATTTTTCCTGCACGATTATTCGGACGTCAGTCATTGGCTTTTGATCTGGCGTTTGGGCTCATGGTCGCTTGGGCTGCGTGTTGGGTGATCGCTTCTGAGTCGAGAATTTATGCCGACACGCTTTCAGTGACTGGCCAGTCATGGCAATTTAGTCTCTGGGATTGGTTTGCTGGTGGTCTTCTGATCGTTGCTGCGATCGATTTCTCCCGGCGGGTCTCCGGTTGGGTGATTCCGGCGCTGATCATCTTCTCTGTTTGTTACATTTTGTTCCTTGGAGAATCCCTACCTGGCGTGTTTCGAACAGCCAGTCTGCCCCTCGATGATGTGTTATTTCGAACCATCTTCAACGATGAAGGGCTGTTTGGCATTCTCGCGACGATTTCGTCATCCAATATCACTTTGTTCATGATTTTCGGTGGGTTTCTGGTGATCTCAGGCGCCAGTGATTTTGTCATTGAATTATCCAAAGTGGTTGCTGGGCGCGTGCGCGGTGGCGCGGCTTTTGTGGCGGTGTTGTCGTCCGCGCTGACCGGTACCATTAGCGGATCTGCGGTTGCCAACACAGCGTCAACTGGGGTGATTACCATTCCTCTGATGAAATCCAGTGGATTCCGCGGTCGGTTCGCAGCCGGTGTGGAGGCGGCGGCATCGACTGGTGGGCAGCTGATGCCGCCGATCATGGGCGCCGGCGCTTTCGTGATGGCCAGTTACACATCCATTCCCTATTCAACCATCGTTGCCGTCTCGGTGATTCCGGCTTTGTTGTATTTCTTGTCAGTTGCTTTTGTGGTTCGGATTGAGGCGGTGAAGCATCGTGTTGGTGAGGGGATCGACATGACTGTGAGTCGAACCAAAATCATCGCGGGCGCTCTCACCTTTGTGATCCCTCTTTCAGTCATGATTTATTTTCTGATGTCTGGCGTGACACCATCTTTCGCAGCGTCTGCGGCGATCGCAGTGTTGATCTTGGTGTCATGGATTGCCTGGTTGATCGGGCAATGGACGGGTACCGAGGACTTGCAAACGAATGTGATGAACTTGAAGCGCATCATTGACGCGTGTTTGTTGGGTATGCGTGGTGGAATTTTAACCGCAGTCTTGATGGTATCAATCGGTGTGATTAATAACGCCATTGTGACCAGTGGTATTGGGAATGGTTTTTCGCTCATGATTGCGCAGTGGTCTCAGGGTTCATTGGTCATTGCCATTCTCCTGATTGGCTTGGCGTCGCTCGTCTTGGGAATGGGGTTGCCAGTCACCGCTGCCTACATCATTTTAGCCATTCTGTGCGCGCCAGCGTTGGCGGGTATTCTGTCCGATACCATCATTATCGAGAAACTGATTCATGGTTTGACCGATCCTGCGCAAGCCGCGATGTTCATGTTAGTTGACAGTCCGCATGCAGCCAAAGTCATGGTTGGTATGACCTTGGAGGAAGCCGCGAGTCTGATGTCGGCGATGCCTTTTGAAGTGGCGATGACAGTGCGTCCGATGCTGATCGAGGCGGAAACTCTGATGGGATTTTTGCTGGTCGCGCATCTGATTATTTTCTGGTTAAGTCAGGACAGTAACGTCACGCCACCGGTGTGCCTTGCTGCCTTTACGGCGGCCGGGATTGCTAAATCACCACCGATGGCGACTGGGTTTCAGGCTTGGAAGGCTGCCAAGGGTCTCTACGTGATGCCGCTGCTGTTTGCGTATACGCCGCTCATCAATGGGACCTTTTTGGAGATGTGCCAGATTGGCTTCTTTGCTGTGTTTGGACTCTACGCCACCAACGCTGTGATTGCGCGATTTGCCGAGGGTCCCTTGGCCCTTTGGCATTGGCCGCTTCTGGTGACGGGTGCTGTGCTTTGTTATGTGCCCTTGGATCTACTGCTCAATGGTGTTGGAGCCATGTTGGTGACGTTGGTGGTTTGGTTGACCTATCGACAGAATCAATTCTTAACGGGCGACACAGCATCCTGATGAGATCTGTGTTTTAATTCTGCACAACGTGTATGGAACAGGAGTTTTGGAATGCGTTTTTTGTTGCTTGTCGGTTTGTGTAGCGTGTTGACCGGGTGTATCTCCATTTTCTGATATCGATCCATGCAGCAAAACCCCCATCGCATTCGTCTTGAAGCCAACCGAGAACTTCACGCCCGTCCTTTTCCGATTCTGAGTGCCACCTGTCGGTTGGTGCATCTGTGTGTCCGCGTATCCCCAACATCACGGGACGAAGTGCGAGCCTGGCTGAGAGAAAAAATTAAGGATTTCCCTGACGACTTCCAAGGCCATTGGGAGCGTCCGGGGGTGGATTCCTGGGTTCGTGTTGAGCGCCACACAGAGTTTGTTGCGATTACGCAGGTTGTTCCGGAAGGTTTGCAATTTACTGAAGTTGCCGATTCACAATGGATTGACCGATCACCACAAGATGTTCTTGTTCTGGCGAGAGTCTCGTCGTCGGTCGGCGGTCAAATGCCAGCAGACGTTGAGGCAGTGAGCACCTTGCGCGGTGGTGAGGTTGTGGCTGGGAGTAATTTTACCGAAGATAACGCAGGATTTACCTCGTGGACGGTCGCGTTTAAGAAAGATCCAGGGGATGAAGCGGCAGGGCGACTGTTGCAAATGATTCTGGAAATTGAAACCTATCGAACGCTTGCCGTGATGGGAATGGATCGAATCCGGGCTGTTCATCCGATCTTGCAGCGTGTCGCCAATCATCTTCCGAAAGAGATCACAGAGACGCTTGATCATGATGCGATGATGAAGACACTCGCTTCGCTGTCAGCCCAAGAAAGTGAATTGCATGCCGTCTGGGAAAAGCTCGCGTGGCGGATTGGGGCGAACCAGGCCTACCATGAATTGGTGTTTCAACGACTTGATCAGCTCAAGGCTCATGGTTTGGATGGATATGTTGGCATCCGTCACTTCTTGAAGCGTCGTTTGACACCTGCCGTGTCGACCGCTGAAACCGTGCTCCGTCGGCGGTCGGAACTCGCCGAACAGATTGATGAACGCGCCCAGTTGTTGCGCACCCAGTTACAGTTGAATCTGCAAAGTCAGACGCGAGATTTATTGGCTAACCTGGATAAGAGCGCCGAGCGGCAAATCCGATTGCAGTCGGCTGTTGAAGGGTTATCAACCGTTGCTATTGCCTATTATGCAGTGGGTTTGATCTCACCGACACTTGAGCCCTTTGTCGAGCCTGCATTCAAAGATTGGGTGAAGGCCGGTTTGGCGCCCGTCGTGATCGGTGTGGTGTGGTGGACCTTGTCACGAATTCGGAACAGGGTCAGTCACAACACCTAGCTTTCGTGCCTCATCGGCGGTAATGATCTGGTTGTGTTGGTTCACGAAAACGACTTTCGGCTGATGGTGATGTGCTTCGGTTTCAGTCAATTGACCGAATGCAGCCAAAATTAAAATATCACCGACGCGAGCCCGATGAGCGGCTGAACCGTTGACTGAGATAATGCCCGAGCCACGCGGTGCTTCAATGGCATAAGTGACTAGTCGTTCACCGTTCGTGACATTCCACAAATGAATCTGCTCGTTGGGTAGGATGCCGGCGGCATCCATCAGATTTTGATCGATCGCGCAGGATCCAATGTAATCAATCTCCGCTGCGGTCGTTGTGACACGATGCAGCTTGCCTGTCATGAGTGTTCGTAACATACAATTCTCCCTGAGGCCGCGCATCATAAAGGAGTTTTTTGCTTTGCACAAAAATGGCGATGAGTTACCTGTTTGGCTGATTTGGAAACACGAAGGGTGGCTAGTGCAACTGGCCATTCGCTCGGGTGCGCGAGAAACGCGTGCCGATGGGGTATTGAATGACCGCTTGAAGTTATTTGTCAAAGCACCACCGATTGAAGGTAGGGCGAATCAGACCATCATCGCTGCCATCGCAGAGGCCGTTGATACCACGAGGAGCGGTGTGCAACTGGTGAGTGGGCTGAAGTCAAAGCAAAAAAGCGTCAGGATTGAATTGCCGAGGGAGGCGGGTATGCGACTGTCGCAACAGCTCGCCTCGATTGGGCATTAATCGATCATGAGATCTTGGACATACTTTGGAAGTCCGAATGCACCGAGATGAACCTCGGGCGTGTAGTATTTTAATGCGTTGAGCTGTTCAGTGCGATGCAGCAAGGTTGCATGATCAGGGGAGTTGATGTTGCTTTTGCTCGCAAAGCCCATGGCCATCGCACCGCCTGCATAGGTCGGCACAGGCGTTAAGTAAAACGACCGAGTGGCGAAATAGGATCTCCAGCGCCGATAGGTGTTAGTAACTTCGTCCCCTTGCATGTAAGGCACACCGTTTTGCGTCACTAAAATACCGTCGGCAGTGAGGGCATTAGCGCAACCCTGATAAAAGGTTGACTCAAAAAGCACTTCGCCGGGCCCAATGGGATCTGTGGAATCGGTGATAATGACATCATAGGTCGCCGTGTTGGAGGCGATGAAAGCGGCTCCATCATCGATCACTAGGTTCAAGCGTGGATCGTCAAAGGCGCCTTGAGAATGATTGGGGAAAAACTCCACGCACATGTCGACGACAGCGCGATCAATTTCCACTTGTGTAACAGATTCGACGGTCGAGTGTTTGAGGACTTCGCGAAGAATTCCTCCATCACCGCCGCCGATGATCAACACACGCTTCGGCAGAGCATGCGTATTCATTGGTACATGGACCATCATCTCGTGGTACACGAACTCGTCGGCTTCGGTCGTTTGGATCACTCCGTCGAGAGCCATCACGCGTCCGAATCGGGGGTTGTCAAAAATAATCAGGTGTTGATGATCAGTTTCAGCTTCAAACAGGGTTTTCCCCTGTTGGAAATTTTGACCCCACTCCGAATACAGCGTCTCTTGGTAACGAGTCACCGGATTTTACCGCGACGCTCTTCAACGTATTCCGACCGGGTGGGGCGGAAATATCGACCGAGAATTTCAATCGCTCGATGCGGATTGGAGTCTCCACACATAAAGACATCGAAGGCTGCGTAGTCTTTTTCAGGCCAAGTATGAACAGAGATATGCGACTCTGCCAAGACAGCAACACCGCTGATGCCACCATTGGGTGTGAAGTGGTGGAGATGGATGTGTAACAGTGTCGCGTTACACTCGTCGACACAGGCGCGCATGGCGGCTTCCATTCGCTCAAGGCAATCGAGATCTTTCGCGCCCCAGAGGTCAATAATCAGGTGTGTGCCGGCAAAAATTTCGCCGTCTTTGGAGATGAAGTGATCAAGTGATTGATCGCGATCTTCGATCTGGTCGTGTTGTGGCCAATTTTGCGTGGCAACCGCAGTCAAGGTTGTGCTCAATTCAGGTGATACCCCCTGGATCTGATTGAATGTATACGATATGCGACACATTCGTCTCTCCGAAGGTACCGCGCGATTAAAAGAGCATAAATCCTCGTGTTATCAGCTCAAGTAGCGCGAAGTGTAGTGATTTTTGTTGGAGGTGCAAGAAAAAATATGCAAAGAACCGATTGTTATAGAAGAGTGTTCCCCTGTGAAATGCTAGGACATGAGGCCTGGCGATGAGATGGAGTGATCATGGTGATCACTCCATTCACTATTCGGTCAACTTGATTATGCGGCTGCGGTGAGTTGAGGCTCGTCAGACTGATACGAGAGCTCTGCCGCATCAACCACAGTTGCAGGATAGGATCGACGATCATCAATGGCCTTTTTGGCCATGAATACCGCACCGACGATGATGAAAATGACATTCATCACTGCCGATGGCCACGCTTGTGAATACGCGCTGGATGCTGCGATCATGATGCAACTGAATACAGACGTTCCGTGAAAGAGATAGCTAGTGCCGCTGACCCATCCGCGCGTCAAGCTAAAATACGCGGCGAGGTAAATGAGTCCTCCAGCGAATCCAAGCCCAAGCATGACGGTGTCTAACACGGCAATCTACTCCTAAAGTCGTGTGATGAATGCGCGCAGTCTATCGATTTTTTTCGTTGCCACAAGTGGGAAAAATCAAATATTTTTAAGGAGTTAGAGCTGTTTGTTGCAGGGCAAAAATTTTGTCAGCTAATGAGTTTGAAGGATCGTTTTGCATCCAATGTCAGGCAATCAAAGCGTTCAATGGCGAAAGTGGATCAGAAAATTCATTCGCCAACGAATGAATTCTGTTTTCATGGGCGCAAGGGTCGACCTCAAGGTCTCTAGGGAGCAAACGAAAAAAATGTGGGATACCGTTGAAATTATGTGTCCGTACTGCGGTGAATTTCAGCAGACGGACATCGACGCGAGCGCTGGAAGTCAAGAATATTGGCAAGATTGCCAAGTCTGTTGCTGTCCGATTCTTTTTGATCTGCAAGTGAACGCAGATCATGATTTCCAGGTCACTGTCCGCCGTGATGATGAGTAATTGATGCAACTCGATGTTTGGTTGGCTTACGTCCTGGCCATGATCGTGATCTCGATTTCCCCAGGTTCAGGTTGTATCAACACCTTGTCGACCAGCTTGAGTTATGGATTTCGTCAGGCATTGCCTGCGATCGCGGGCCTTCAGGTTGGCTTGATTGTTCAGTTAATCGTGGTGGGGGTTGGTTTAGGTGCGATTCTCGCCAGCAGTGAATTGGCGTTTATGGTCTTGCAATGGGCGGGCGTTGGCTATCTAGTGTGGATTGGTGGATCCAAGCTGATTTGGCCAGAGGTGCAGTTGGCCCGCGACGTGACGAGCGCACCGAAATCGGCTCTTTTCACTCGAGCGATTTTCATCAATGTGACTAACCCGAAGGCCTTTGTCTTTTTAGCCGCATTTTTCCCACAATTTGTTGACCATAGCCAAGCGTTGTTACCGCAATATTCGGTGTTAGCGGTGACTTCTGTCGCGATCGATACAGTGGTGATGTTGAATTACGCGTGGCTTGCCCACGCACTGAGGCCATGGCTCAACTCGGAGGCCTTAATGAAGCGGCAGGAACAGTTTTTCGGATGTTTATTCGTGATCGCCGGAAGCCTTCTGGCGCTCTATTAAGCGGCGAATTCACGACTCCAACGATCGAAATCAGTCAAGCTTTTGAGTTCATCAGGCGTAATTGCCATCCAGCCATGAAAGACTCCCGCCGGGACGTAGAGGCATGGGGAGTCAAGACAGGCTGGATCAAGCGTTGTGTGTAAGAGGTGTGGCAGTCCAAACGGGGGCAGCCATTGTGCTTGGTAGCCGGTCAATAAGTAGACCTGCATGGTATTTGCTCGCCGTTCGTTGGAGTCGAGCTTCGGTTGCTGGTTCCACGGATGAATCGCGATTCGCGGAGCACGGTCTGCGTGTAAAAGCAGCGAGCAGGTCAGGATATCCTCCTCGCGGCAACCAAGCGACAGACTGAGCTGGTCCGCGTCTGCTTCCATTTCATAGATTTTGGCATTGCTGCCAACACGCTCGAGAAATTCGAGAAGTCCGAGCGGTGGGGTAATTGTTTTCATGATCTGTTCCAATCCAGAACAAGAGTTTATCACACGCCGACTGCATCGGTGGTGCAGGTGGTGCATTTCCGCACCGTTTCTGTCACCTATCCTTGTGACACCGGAGTCATACTGCGGCCCGGAGGTGCAAAAAATGATTGTGATTGGTGTCCGTGCAGATCAGGGCTTGGCTTGGCCTGATCAGCTCAAATCATCCTCAGGGATTCGAGTGATTCGACTAAGTGCGTTGCAAGAGGCTGCTGCTGTCGATATTTGTGTCTATGTGTTTGCACGTGTCAGACAAGGATTGAGTCAGGCAGTGACCGAGATCAGTGCTGCGAACCGCACGAAGTTTGTCGTCATCGATCAAGTCTGTGATATCGATATTGCTATGTTATTGGTGAAGGCAGGCTGTCATGGCTATCTGAGCTGTGATGATCAAGGGTTCGATTTAAGACGGATTTCAAGTGTGCTGTTAGCAGGGCGATATTGGGTTCCTCGGGTTGTGCTTGAGCGCATCGTTGAAGAGATGACAGTCGATCGTGATGCGATCGCAGAATCACTGTGCCAGCTTCTTTCTCCACGCGAGCACGAAGTGGCGTTATGGATTTCCAGAGGACTCTCGAATAAGCGAATCGCCAGAGAAATGGGAGTGACTGAGCGCACGATTAAAGCTCATCTCAGTCACATTTTTCAAAAAACTCCGGTGAGCGATCGACTAGAGCTCGCTTTGCTGATGAAGGGTGAATTGCCTGAGCGGATTCGCATAAATCTCCAATAGTTTGTCGCGATATTTCTCAGGAGTTCCTGATATCAACGCCTGGAAGCGCTGTTGCACATCGGGAAGAAGGTCGTCTGGAAGATGGTGCTTCTTCAGTAGGGCGTCCGCTAAGCGTCCGGTGTCAAAGACCCGTTGACCAAGAATGATTTGATGATCGATCAGCGTTGCTAATTCCTGAGGTGTCTCGGGGACATCGGTGATGGGTTTGCCAAAATGCAGATGCACACGACCTTTCCAGCCCATGATCCCTGCAGCGATCGATTGCACATCTTCGTCGGGGCGTTTGGTGTAATACCCATCGCGCTCAGTCATTGCCAGTTCCCGAGCTTTCATGGGAGCGCACGGATCGAACTCGTAGGAGATGGACACGGGAACGATTTGTGCCGCGCGAACGGCTTCCTCGAAGGATTCATTACGTGGCTTACCGGCCATCGCAATCATTTTTAAAATCGCAGGATCGGTTCGATCAATGCCGTCCTTTGCCCGGCCCTCTCGATGCGCAATCCAGATTGAATGTCCATCTTCAATCGACTGGCGAATGTAGCCTGAGAGTGCTGAGTAGGTCTGCAGCATCTCTCGCGGACCTGAGACATTGCGTTTCACGATAAAACTCTTGTTGAGACGCATGAGGTCCCCAACGAAGGGTTTTTTGACCAAATTATCGCCAATCGCAATGCGTACGGTGTGAAACCCACCGTTGTAGAGTGCCCAGTTGACGAATGCGGGATCCATCGCGATGTCGCGATGGTTACTTAAAAATAGATAGGATTGCTCGGGATTCAGATGATCAAGGCCCGAGACAGTGAAGGTTTCAGTGGTTCGTGATAAGACTTTTGCTAGCTGAGGCTCCACCGCTGATTGGAAATCTTGGATGGTCTGGATGACCTGCGCTTTGGAGCGCAAAAATGAACGGATTCGTGGCCGCAAGATAAAGCTCAACGGTGTGAACCAGCCTTTGAATTTTAATTGCCCAATGGCTTTGATGAACTCATCATCGTTGATGAGTCGATCGATGACTTGGGGGACGTCCTGGTCGCTGTATGGCTCAATATCAGAAATATCGGTCATTCGTTATCCTTATCGCAAACCGAAATTATACCGAAAACGGAAACTAACAATGCAATTAGAACGGATATTTTCTGATCTCCCGCAAGACTGGCAGGAATTTTTAGGGCTTGAGGAACTGTCTCAAATTGCATTGGAGTTCGACCAGAAGATCCTGAGCGAGGAGAGTTATCCGCCACGTTCTCAGCGATTTAGAGCATTCGAGCTGTGCTCGCCGGCGATGTGCTCTGCAGTGATTGTTGGGCAGGACCCTTACCATGGGCCTGATCAGGCAACAGGCCTTGCGTTCTCGGTCAGTCAACAAACAGCGATCCCGCCATCGCTTCGAAATATTCTCAAGGAATGGCGGGCTGAATTTGGCGTCGTTGAGATGCCCAGTGGAGATCTGACTCCTTGGGCTCGACGTGGAGTCCTGCTGATGAATCGTGTCTTGTCCGTTCGCCCTGGAGAAGCGGGAAGTCATCGAAACCTTGGATGGGAACGATTTACGGACTTGGTGATGACGCGGTTGGCAAACGATACTCGCTACCGAGTGTTTTGTTTGTGGGGGAGTGATGCACGGCAATTACGAAGACTCATTGATGAGCGACAAGGCGTCATCGAATCGGTCCATCCTTCTCCATTGTCCGCTCATCGGGGGTTTTTTGGATCAAGACCTTTTAGCCAAATCAACCAACGACTGACAGCGCAGGGGCTGTCAGAGCTTGACTGGTCGCTGCCCCTCGACTTGCCGAGTGATGGTCAGGGGCACATGGATCAACTGTTTTAGATTGACCGACACAGGCGCTAGCAACAAGGCAGCTTGATCTTCCTGATCATTGGCCGCGTCAAAGACTTGGAAAGAGGTACCATCCAGTTCAACGGATTCTCCCGGAGACACCGGAGCCTCTCGATACACATAGAGGTATTTTTTGGCTTGGCCTAAGTGTTCAAGACGAGCGATCACTTCTTGACCGGTGTAGCAGCCTTTCTTGAAATTGACGCCACCGAGCATTTGATAATGCGCTTGCTGTGGGATCAGCAGATCAGCAGAACCCTGGCGAACAAAGCCGAGTCCGGCTGATAGTCTTGCCATATCCGCTTTCGGGTCATGCGGCTGGTCTTGATCACCAACCTGCCATTGCGTGTTTCCAAATTCTCCAACTCGCGTGGTTCCGGGTTGGTGCTGACAAACAGCAGGTGACAGCGAGGACTGTGCCACTAGGCCGACCGGGATTTCCGTCAAAGCAGCCGATACGCGAGACAACGCCAAAAACGGATGGAGCCGTTTTAACAGTGCATCTGATTGATCGATTGGAGTAATGAGGCTGACGAGGTTGTTGTATTGCAGTAATCGTCCCGATCCAAACATTCGACCTTTTGGATCACAAAATGCGACGAGCGGGGCATGTTCAGGGGTGAGGTTAGTCACCATTTGAGTGCATTGCCCCTGCAATACCTTCAGTGTCTGATCGCCTTTGAATTGAATCAAGCCAAATGGGGAATTCATGCTACGCCTCTGAGTGCTACACTAGTATCGATAGGGAGGGAGTATGGACGATCGCACTGAATTCAACAGACTTTATTGGCATTCCAGACGCGGAATGCTGGAAATCGATGTGATGCTGATGCCCTTCACCCGGAATCATTATCCAGATTTAGCAGCCAACGATCAGGAAGCCTACCGGAGACTCTTGGATTGTGAAGATCAAGACATTTGGGAGTGGTTGCGTGGATTTAAACTGCCTGACGATCAAGCACTGGCTCACATCGTTCTGAAAGTCCGCCAAGCCAGCGGTGATCTGGGCGTCGCGCAAAGCCAGCAGTGAAAGCACTGACTTGGTTAACCGGTCAACACGGTATTCTTAAGACTTATCCTCGCTTGGTGCACTTGCAATTTGACGGCAATGCGGATCATTTGGTCGTGCAAATGAAATCCAGAAGCGTCGAATTGATGTCGTGTCATGTGGATGAGTGGAGCTTAAGTCCTTGGAGTTATTGTGTGATCCATCTGCCTGCCGCTCAAGGAACGCTGCATTGGATCGCTCGCGCAAACGCCCGAGATCTCCGTCAGTTACGTCACCGATGTCGCGTGCATTGAGTTAACGCTCTTTGCCTGGGATTAAGATCGTGTCATCAGGATGTTTCGATAGATCCGGGTGATCGAGGGTGAAATGGAGACCCCGAGACTCCTCACGCTTGAGTGCGCAGCGGATAATCAGTTCAGCGACAACCACGAGGTTTCTCAATTCAATTAAGTGGGTGGTGATCCGGTAATTGGCGTAGAAATCTTCAATTTCACGGGCGAGTAGTTGTGCCCGATTTAACGCCCGCTGAAGACGCTTGTCGGTGCGAACAATGCCGACATAGTCCCACATAAAACGTCGGATCTCCGCCCAATTGTGTGCGATGACAACGTCTTCGTCGCTATCAATGACCTGCGATGCATCCCAGGATTTGACAGTGGCGTGAGGCATTTGGGTCTTCACGGTTTGTGTGATGTGGGCTGCGGTTGCGCGTCCGAAGACAATGCATTCCAGTAGTGAATTTGAGGCCATCCGATTAGCACCATGAAGCCCTGTCGAACTCACTTCTCCAATGGCGTAAAGGCCCGCGAGATCGGTCTCGCCATGCAAGTCGACAAGGACTCCACCGCAGGTGTAGTGAGCTGCCGGCACCACCGGAATCCATTGTTTTGTCATGTCGATCTCAAGCTCGATGAGCCGCTGATAGATGGTCGGAAAATGGTCTTTGATAAAGGAAGGATCTCGGTGCGTGATATCGAGATAGACGTGATCAGCACCAATCCGCTTCATTTCATGATCAATCGCACGCGCCACGATGTCGCGTGGAGCAAGTTCAGCCCTCGGGTCGAAGCCTGGCATAAACCGCGTGCCATCGGGTAATCGCAGAATTCCGCCTTCACCACGGACAGCTTCTGAAATGAGGAAGGACTTGGCATCTGGGTGGTATAAACAGGTCGGGTGAAATTGATTGAATTCGAGATTAGCGACGCGACATCCTGCTCGCCATGCCATGGCAATGCCATCACCACTCGCCCCATCGGGATTGGAGGTGTAGATATACGCCTTGCTAGCACCGCCGGTGGCAAGCACAACAGCATGCGCTAAAAAGGTATCCACTTCTCCGGTCTGTTTATTCAAGACATGACATCCACGAACACGTCGAGTGCGAGGGCCACGGCCACGATCGAAGCACAAATCGACAGCAATGAAGTTGTGGTAAAAGGTGATGTTATCGGCAGCTGAGGCTCGTTGGTCAAGCGCATCTTGAATCGCCCAACCGGTTGCGTCCGCCGCATGCAAGATTCGGCGATGCGAGTGTCCACCCTCACGGGTGAGGTGAAAGGATTGGTCAGATTTGGTGAAACCCACGCCTTGTTCGACAAGCCAATCGATCGCGTCTCGAGCGCTACACACAACGTGTTCCACCACATCCTGATGGCACAATCCAGCACCTGCGATGAGCGTGTCCTGAACATGACTTTCAATGGAATCCTGGTCATCGATGACGGCGGCTACGCCACCTTGTGCCCAACGCGTGGATCCTCCACTGGGATCTTTGGTGAGTACGGCCACGGACAGATCCTTTGGGATGGAGAGTGCAGCAGTCAGGCCTGCTGCACCTGCGCCCAGCACCAGCACATCGACCTGGTGCAGTTGTGGCTCAACACTCATATTACTTGTCCTTTTTTATCACTCATGTCATCGTAGTCATTGAATTTCTTGAGAAATCGCACGTTGGGTATGGAGTCGCCAGTTCAAAAAGTCGAGGCTGAAAACGATCAGCTGTTGGTCGATCGTGCGCGCTTGGGCGACCGCCATGCTTTTGATTTGTTGGTACTCAAGTATCAGTCTCGCTTATTGTCTCTCGTCAACCGCTTGGTCTCGAATCAAAGTGATGCGCTAGACGTCCTTCAGGATACCTTCGTCAAGGCCTATCGGTCACTACACACCTTTCGGGGTGAGAGTGCATTTTATACCTGGCTTTATCGAATCGCTGTGAATACTGCCAAAAATCACCTCGCGTCCAAATTGAAAGAATCCAAAGATGTCTCTGTTGATGATGAAGCCACCGGCGAGTTGTCGGTGCTACAAGATTTCAGTGCGCCCGATGAAGAAGCCGGTGCTGAAGAATTACAGCGAGCGATTTTGCATGCCATTGAACAGTTGCCGGATGATTTGAAACAGGCGTTGACGCTTCGGGAGCTTGAAGGAATGAGCTATGATGAGATTGCGTTGGCGATGAATTGCCCGATCGGCACTGTGCGTTCTCGGATATTTCGGGCGCGCGATCATGTGGTTCAGGAAATTTCTCAACAATTTCCGGGAACTTTTTTGTAATGAAATTGTCAAAGATTGAAATTACAGTAAACCCATATCATCGGAGTGGTGACTGAATGACTGAAACCTTACGGCAATCCCTGTCGGCTTTAGTGGATCAGGAAGCAACGGAATTTGAGGCGCGAAAAATTGTCGACGCAACGAAAACCCGCGGCGATCTCAAGGCTTACTGGGCGTCATGCCAGGCCATCAGCAGCACAATGCGTGGAGAAAGTCTCCTGGGCTCCAGTTTGCTGGATCGGATTAATGCTGAACTCGATGGGGTCGCCGAGGCAAAACCCATTGTTGATGCTTCGCATCATCAAGTCGATCCGCATGTCACCTTCCTACCTGCCAAAGAAGCATTACCGAACCGGTTTGCAGCACTGACTGGCCAGTTGGCGATTGCGGCATCGATCGCTTTTGCGGTGGTGATTGGTGTGAAAGTGGTCGCACCGGTGGACACGCAACCCTCTGTTGCGGTCGCTGAGCCACTGGAAGTGATTAAATTTCAAATGCCTGTGCAAAAAGAAACCGTCTCGGTTGATGGGATGACTAGTCAACAAGATGCTGTCGAAAGACGTCCTGTGGCGAGGATTTTGACAGAGCAAGACATGAAGCAATTGGTCAGTAACCGATTGAGTCCGTATTTGATTCGTCATGCTGAGAATACTGCAGTCGTTGGCGGAACATCGGTTTTACCATTGGCTCGTATCATGGGGCGTGACGAGCCAATCGAATAATGCTTGCTCGATACGTTGGCGCGTTGTTCAGCGCGCTGATCCTACTGAGCCCACCATCGTTCGCCATCAGCTCCGAGCCTGCGAAAGAAAAGCTTCGTGCCATGACGATGGCGGTTCGTACCTTATCCTATTCCGGAAAATTGGTTTATCAACGCGCGGATGTTCTAGCCAACCTGGCGTTTCAGCATGACGTCATTAATGGCAAAGAAGCTGCGCGCTTAAGACGGCTATCGGGTCAGCCTCTGGAACGAGCACAATCAGGAAATGTGCTGATCGAGGCGGTGCCAGGTCCGGACGTTCTGAGGCAAGGATATCCGCTGCCTGGCATGATCAATGCCGAATCCACGCAGATTTTTGAAGCGCCTTATCAGATCACTCTTGGTAATGTCGAGCGGATCGCAGATCGGTCGGCGCAACTGGTTCTTGTGGAATCAATGGATGGGCATCGCCACAGCTATAAATTCTGGGTCGATGAGGAAACGTCCTTATTGCTGCGGTCTCAGACGGTCAATGCCGACAATCAGACCTTGGAGCAGTTTGAGTTTTCAGAGCTCACTGTTGGGCCACAAACCGTTGAGATCGCAGGCGGGCAAGAGGCGTTGCAAGTCAAGGTTTATCCGATTACAGAGCCTGAGTCGGTCTTGCAATTTTCGCCGGCGAGTTGGCTTCCTGCCGGTTATCAATTGGTGTCCGCATTGCCTTCGCGCGCTGGCAGTCATCGGGTGTATACGCTTGTTTACACCGATGGACTGGGAAGCTTTTCAATTTTCCTTGAGCTGACCAATGCGCGACCAGAGCCTGATATGCAGGCAATTCTTGGTCCCACAGTTGCTTTGGGCAAGGATTACGCGCTCTCCGGCGGAGCACTGCGAGTCACGTTAGTTGGCGAAATTCCTCCTGAAACCGGGAAAACCATTATCGATGCGCTCGATGTGGATGGTTTAAAAGGGCTGTTGAGTCGGACGCAGTGAACTGTGAAAAGCGTGTTGAAGTGGTTGCTGTGATGGCTGACCATTGCTGGGTCAAGCCAATGTCTCAGCCTTTGTGTTCTGCCTGCACGGAGCTTGGTCGCTGTCGGTCGGATTGGCTCCGCCAAAAAACTTCGGATCAAACCTTTGAAATCCCCTTGAATGATCCCATTTCTTTGAGTGTCGGTGATGTAGTGACACTTAGCATCGACGGTCAGCGTTTCAGCTCGCAACTCGTGAAGCTCTATTGCCCGCCGCTGTTGGGGCTTGTGAGCCCGATTGTTGTGGGGCAGTTCCTCGAGTGGAGCGAGACGCTTCAGGCAGGTGCTGGTCTGTTGGGTCTAGCCCTGGGTTGGATGTTCAGTCAGCGCTGGACACGAACGTTTCAAATAAGGATCAATCGATGAGTGCAGCGATGCGATTTGTTTTGGGTTTTCTGATGGTTGTCAGCGTGCAAGCGCAGGCACAGTTGCCTGAGTTCACAAAGCTTGTGGATACCGTCTCACCAGCGGTGGTCAACATTTCTACACGCTCGACGCAACCGGCTTCACGTCCGCAACAAATGCCAGATTTGCAGCAATTACCGCCATTTTTCCGGGAGTTTTTCGAGCGCGGTGTGCCGATGCCTCCACAAGAACGTGAAGGTCGATCTCTGGGCTCAGGATTTATTATTTCTGACGATGGATATGTTTTGACGAATAACCACGTCGTGGAAGGGGCTGATACGGTGATTGTTCGCTTGAATGATCGCCGAGAATATGTCGCCACGATTGTCGGAACCGACCCACGCTCCGATGTTGCGGTCTTGAAGTTGGATGCCGACGATTTGCCGGTAGTCAAGATCGCCGATAGCGATGCAGTGAAACGTGGACAATGGGTCGTCGCGATTGGATCGCCGTTCGGTTTTGATTACAGCGTGACTGCAGGAATCGTGAGTGCGACGGGGCGTGCCTTGCCTGACGAAAGTTATGTGCCATTTATTCAAACTGATGTGGCGATTAATCCAGGGAATTCCGGAGGGCCGTTATTTAATCTTGAGGGCGAGGTTGTGGGAATAAACTCACAGATTTTTACGCGCTCAGGCGGATTCATGGGGTTGTCCTTCGCGATTCCGATGAATTTAGTGATGAATGTAGCCGAGCAGTTAAAAGAAGATGGGATTGTGCGTCGTGGTTGGCTTGGCGTTTTAATTCAAGAAGTGAATCGCGATCTTGCTCTGAGTTTTGGTTTGGATAAGCCGATGGGAGCCTTGATTGCGCAAGCCTCTGCCTCAGGTCCTGCCGGAAAGGCGGGGATCCAGCCCGGTGATATTGTAGTTCGCTTTAATGGCAAGGATGTCGAACGATCCTCCGATCTTCCACCCATGGTTGGACTGGTTCGCCCCGGATCGACTGTTCCAGTGGATGTCGTGCGCCAAGGTGATCGGCTCACCATCGATGTCACCATCGAGCAACTCCCTGACGCTGACCAAGTGGCGCAGACGATGTCATCGCAGCCGAAAGGGCTTTTAGGGATGGTTGTTGATGAAATACCCGATTCGTTGCAGGCGGACAACAATCTCCAAGGCGGGATTTTGGTGAAAGAGGTCACCGAAGACCCTGCATTAGGGGCAGGACTCCGTGCAGGTGATATCATTACGCAGGTCGGCGGTCGGGAAATCTCTGAGGTGTCTGACTTACAAAATCTGATGGATTCGTTGCCGACTGATCGGCCGATTCCGGTTCTAGTTGTACGTGGAGGGAATTCAACATTTCTCACTTTGCGATTAGGTCGTTAAACTAACGCGATTTTTTCGCTAGGAGCACTGGTGTCTTGACTGACCCCTCACACATTCGAAACTTTTCGATCATCGCGCACATTGACCATGGAAAATCAACGCTGGCTGACCGTTTCATCCAGCGTTGTGGTGGGTTGTCCGAGCGAGAAATGGGCGCTCAGGTCCTGGATTCAATGGATATTGAGCGTGAGCGCGGGATTACCATTAAAGCCCAAAGCGTCACCCTGAATTACACAGCCCTCAACGGTGAGGTCTACGAACTCAACTTTATCGACACCCCAGGGCATGTGGATTTCAGTTATGAAGTCTCGCGTTCACTGTATGCCTGTGAGGGTGCGCTCTTGGTGGTGGATGCCGCTCAGGGTGTTGAGGCGCAATCGGTCGCGAATTGTTATACGGCCATCGAGCAAGGTCTTGAGGTCGTCCCTGTGTTGAACAAGATGGATCTGCCACAGGCAGAACCCGAGCGGGTAAAGCAAGAGATCGAAAATATCATTGGGATCGATGCTTCTGAGGCCATCCCCTGTTCAGCGAAGAGTGGGTTGGGGATTGATGAGCTGCTTGAACAACTGATCGTCAAAATCCCGCCACCAACCGTTGATCGAAGCCTACCAACCCAAGCACTCATCATCGATTCATGGTTCGATAATTATTTAGGTGTGGTCTCGTTGATCCGAGTGACACAGGGTTCTTTGAAAAAAGGACAGAAGATTCGCGTGAAGAGCACGGGCCGTGACTGGCAGATCGATGATGTCGGGGTGTTTACACCCAAACGTCATTCGACGGGGTTACTGCAGGCTGGACAAGTCGGGTTTATGATTGCCGGGATCAAGGACATTCATGGTGCTCCCGTCGGCGACACGCTGGTTGATTCAAAGTTTTCAGATACCGATGCTCTGCCTGGGTTCAAAAAAGTGAAGCCGCAGGTGTATGCCGGATTATTCCCGGTGTCTGCCGATGATTTCGAAGATTTTCGTGAAGCCCTCGAAAAACTGACATTGAATGATGCCAGCCTGATTTACGAGCCAGAGACCTCCGATGCACTGGGATTTGGGTTTCGTTGCGGCTTCTTGGGGATGTTGCACATGGAGATTATCCAGGAGCGACTTGAGCGGGAGTACGATCTTGATCTGATTACCTCAGCGCCCACGGTGGTCTACGAAGTCATCACGACTGATGGCCAGACTCTTTATGTCGATAATCCTTCTCGGTTGCCAGATGTGGGCTCTATTGAGGAAATGCGCGAGCCGATGGTTGCGGCAACGATTTTAGTGCCGAATGAATATGTCGGATCGGTGATGACTCTCTGTGTTGAAAAGCGCGGCATACAGCGTGATCTAAAATACATGGGTAGCCAGGTCCAGATTGAGTTCGATTTGCCGATGGCCGAAGTGGTGATGGACTTCTTCGATCGTCTGAAATCGGCCACACGTGGATTTGGTTCATTGGATTACAGTTTCGTCCGCTTTCAAGCCTGTCCATTAGTCCGACTGGATATTTTAATTAATGGTGAGCGAGTTGATGCCTTGGCCGCGATCGTGCATAAAGACCACTCGCAGTCGCGGGGTCGAGAATTGGCTGAGAAATTACGTGAGTTAATTCCTCGTCAAATGTTTGACGTCGCGATTCAGGCGGCAATCGGTCGGCATGTCATTGCTCGGACGACGGTGAAAGCTCTGCGTAAAAATGTGACCGCAAAATGTTATGGTGGAGACGCCACGCGTAAGCGGAAATTATTAGAAAAACAGAAAGCCGGTAAAAAACGGATGAAACAAGTGGGTCGCGTCGAGATTCCACAGGATGCCTTCTTGGCAGTGTTAAAGGTAGATTAGGAAATGGATTTCACGCTCATTTTAGTGATTATCGTGCTGGTATCGGGCGTGATTTATGGCTTAGACCTTCTGTATTTCAAGCGAAAGCGTGATGGTGCGGAACCTGGATTGATCATCGACTACAGTCGTTCGTTTTTCCCAGTTCTTTTCCTCGTCTTGATCCTTCGGTCGTTCTTATTTGAACCGTTTCAAATCCCCAGTGGATCCATGCTTCCCACATTGAAAATCGGTGATTTCATTTTGGTGAATAAATTCGATTATGGTCTTCGGTTGCCTGTTCTCGGACAGACGATTGTGGAGTTTGGAGAGCCGAAACGGGGTGACGTGATGGTTTTCAAATACCCAGAGGACACTCGGATTAATTTCATCAAGCGTGTGGTTGGTATCCCTGGGGATACTGTCGAATATCGCAATAAAGTGGTTTACGTCAATGGCGAAGCGCAGACACTGACTGTGATGGCTCCAGACGGTTCGGTCATGATGCCAGCCTTGACTGAGGAAGCCTCTGAACAACTGGGTGACCGTGAACATCGCATCTGGCGTCGAATGACTCAAGGCCGTAATTTTGGCCCGATTCAGATTCCCGAAGGCCAATATTTTGTGATGGGCGATAATCGGGATAACTCCAACGACAGTCGCGTTTGGGGTTTTGTGGATGATTCCTTAATCGTCGGTCGTGCTTTTGCAGTGTGGATGCATTGGGAGTCCTTATTGTCGATTCCTTCATTCAGCGATGTACGGATCATCCAGTGAGTTCGAGCGATCTCGACGATTTACAATCTCGATTGGCCTATCGGTTCAAGGACATCGGATTTCTTGAATCGGCACTCACGCATCGAAGCATGGGTCCTGCACATAACGAACGGCTGGAATTCTTGGGCGACTCGATTGTCAACTTTGTGGTTGCCGAAGCGTTATTTCGAAGATATCCAGAGGCGCGGGAAGGGAAGCTGACACGGATGCGAGCATCGCTTGTCCGCGGGCAATCCTTGTCGCAACTCGCTCGACGACTTCAATTGGGCGAAACCATTCGCTTGGGAAGTGGTGAACGGAAAAGTGGCGGCCGTCGTCGTGATTCGATTCTGGCCGATGCGATGGAAGCGGTGATTGGCGCAATTTTTTTGGACGGTGGAATGTCAGCGTGCCAAGAATGTATCAATAAATGGCTTGAGTCAGAACTGGCTTCAGTCAATCCCAATCAAGTGGATAAAGACCCAAAAACCGCACTTCAAGAATGGTTGCAGCGAGATCGAAAAGAACTTCCGGTATATCGAGTTCTTGAAGTCCTCGGGCCGGCTCATCAACAGACATTCCGTGTGCAAGTGCAAGTGGATGGTTTAACCGAATATCCGATTGGAACTGGAGCCTCACGTCGTGAGGCTGAGCAAGCCGCTGCCGCTGACGCGTTGGATCAGCTGAGTACCCTATGACCCAGAAATTCGGCTTTGTCGCCATTGTCGGCCGACCCAACGTGGGTAAGTCGACCCTGTTGAATCATATTTTGGGCTTTAAGTTATCCATCACCTCGCGGAAACCGCAGACCACTCGACACCGAGTGCTTGGAATTTGGACTGAAGACCAGGTCCAAATTGCCTTTGTCGATACGCCAGGGATGCATACCGATCAGCCGAAAGCGATGAATCGAATGATGAATCAGACCGCCGAGCAGGCGCTGTCTGGCGTTGATGCAGTGGTGATGTTAACGGATGGCAGGATTTGGAATGAGCTCGATGAGCGGGTCTATCAAAAAGTCAAACGATCGACGTGCCCCACCTATTGGGTGATCAATAAAGTCGATAAGCTGGAGCAAAAAGGTCAACTCTACCCGCATGTTCAATCCATCGTCGCTGATCATACCTTTGATGAGGTTTTCCCGGTATCGGCGTTGAAGAATCTGAATCTTGAACCTTTATTAAGCACCCTCAGAAGTCACATGCCGGAAGGGCCTTTCCTGTATGACGAAGATCAAATTACTGATCGCTCGGAACGATTTCTGGCAGCGGAAATTGTTCGCGAACAAATCATGCGTCAATTGGGTGACGAGGTCCCCTATGAGACCACGGTGGAGATTGAATCTTTTGACCATTCCGGTGAGCGCGTTGGAATCCACGCCCTAATCTCAGTAGAAAGGGACGGACAGAAGGCGATTCTGGTCGGTGAAGGTGGCAGTCGATTGAAGCAGATTGGAATCGAGGCTCGGAAACGTCTGGAAGATCTGTTGGATGCACATGTGGCTTTGAAGCTCTGGGTTAAAGTCAGAGCCAGTTGGTCGAATGACGAGCGTGCCTTGAAGTCACTGGGCTATTTTGAGTCAGACTAATGCAAAAGCTCTGGGTGATCCGGAAGCAACCCTATCGCGAAACGAGCGCGTTATTAACTGTTCTTGTTGAGGATAATCGTTTGCTGCGTTGCATCGCTCGCGGTGGTGGCAAGGTCGGGGAATTCCAGCCCTGGTTTGGCGTTTTTGCATCGACAAAGACTCTAGTGAATCTTTCAAAAATCGAACCAGCCGGTGCAAGGCTTCCGCTACAAGGAATCGAGCTCGTTAGTGGACTGTATCTGAATGAAATCACGCATTGGATTTTGCCGGAAGGCGCTGAAATTGATCGTCTATTTGACACCTACACAGAATGCATGAAGGATATTTCGCGTGGATCTGTTGCGGGGTTGCGGCGTTTTGAACGGTTCTTATTAGAAGCGGCCGGCCAATATCCGGTGTTGATGCGTGACCGCAGTGGTTGTGAACTTCGTGACGATGTGTGGTATCGGTTGCATCAACATCAAGAATTGGTTGAGGTAAATGAAGGTGAGCCGGATGCATTGATGGGGAAAGAGTGGTTGGCGTTAGCGAACCCAGACTACACAAACCCAGCAACTGCACGATACGCCAAGTGGTTGCATCGTGTGCTTGTGGATGATGCGATCGGAGGTCGTCGACTGGTTTCCCGCGAAATGTTGTCAGAGATTGGAACAAATAGATGAATCACTATGTGAAATTGGGTGTCAATATCGATCATGTTGCGACATTGCGTAACGCAAGAGGCGGTCAGGATCCGGTATTACTGCAGATGGCGCTGGCTGTGGAAGAGGCCGGTGCCGACGGGATTACGATTCATCTTCGTGAAGATCGACGCCACATTCGTGACGATGATGTGTGGCTGCTGAGAAGTCATTTGCGAACGCCGATGAACCTTGAGATGGCGGCCACTGATGAAATGGTTCGAATTGCGCTCAAAGCACTACCAAAAGCATGCTGTATCGTTCCTGAGCATCGTCGAGAAGTAACAACTGAAGGTGGCCTGGACGTGGTGAACCAGTTGTCATTGTTAGGGATGCAAGTGGCGAAGCTTAACGATGCGGGCATCGAAGTGAGTCTCTTTATCGATGCAGATATGAATCAAATCCAAGCAGCTCATGACATTGGGGCTCCTGTGATTGAATTACATACCGGTGAATATGCCAATGCAGCGACACCGGAGCAGATGCGTTCCGAGCTCGAGCGGTTGGAAGAGGCGACGCTCTTTGCGCAAGGGTTGGGACTGGTGGTGAATGCCGGCCATGGATTAACCAAATTCAATGTGGGTCCGATCGCTGCAATCGACGGAATGAACGAGCTCAACATTGGCCATAGTTTGGTTGCCCGAGCGCTGATGGTTGGTTTACCTCAGGCGGTCAGCGAGTTTCGAGCGATCATGGACCGCGCTTGTCTGTGATCGTCGGGATTGGCGTTGATTTGTGTGAGATTGCTCGAATCCGGGACGCCATTGCGCGTCACGGTGAGAGTTTTGCGGCACGGATTCTTGAGTCAAAAGAGCTCGATGCCTATCACGCGCTCAATCCGTCGGCAAAGCCTGCATTTCTTGCCAAACGATTTGCGGCCAAAGAAGCCGTGGCGAAAGCATTAGGAACAGGAATTGGTCGCGGTTTTGGATTTCATGATGTTGCGGTTGACCACGATGAGTTGGGTCGACCGTTGGTTCGATTGAATCCGAATAGCGACGCCTTGTCAGAGGCTCGTCAGCAACGAATCCACCTCAGCATTAGTGATGAGCGAGCACACGCGATCGCTTTTTGTACGATCGAGACTAGCTCAACTGACGCTCGGCGCGACGTTTAAGTGGTCCGTGAACTCGGGCTTCTGCAGTTTTCGCTAGCGTCTTGCGGTCCAGTTGCGGATTCAGGGGCTGACGGATCCAGACCTCAACCAGAACTCCTGGCCGTAAAATCAGTTTCAGGAAATGGTTAAAAAATGGAGCGTCGGTCCCCCAGGTATAGAACTGCCTGTCGCGAGCGGACAACTGGCCGCCATGGCGTTCTCGGTAAACCAAACTGACTGGCTGAATATACGCATTGCCGCGTTTCGGTGCTTCGAATAGCGCACTTTTAAACGGGAGGATTGACACCCCATCGGTTGATGTCCCCTCGGGAAACATGATGACATTGAAGCCTTGATTCAGTGCATCGACGAGCGGTGTTAATTCGTCATCGGCGCGGGTTCTCTTCCTTTGAATGAATATGGTTCGCTGTAGCCAGGCTATCCACCCAATCACAGGCCAATCCCGAACTTCTTGTTTTGAGACGAAAACCGCAGGAATCAGGCTTCCAAGAACAAAGACGTCAAGATAAGACACATGATTTGCAACCACGAACAAAGGCCGACGTGGACTGAAGTCGTGGAATCGCCGAATTCGGATTCCTAAAATACGCAGCGCACCTCGATAGAATCGCAGGCGTAAATGACGACCATCTCCCGTTCGTAAGAGAAACCCCACCGTTTGTTGAACTAGTGAGAGTAAAAACCAAAGAATCAGTAATCCAATGCGGGCAAGAGCACGCAATAGAGCACCAGTGACCTCTATATTTTTCAATAGGTTGGGATGATGTTGTAACAGTGTTGATAGTCTCCGTCAGTTTTCATCCGTTTCTCAGTAATGAGCCGTTGTAACAATTGATCCAGGGCTTTGCCAAGTTCCGGTGATGCATGAACTTCAAAGGGTCCATGGTGTTTGATCAACGCTTGAGTCTCTGGTTTCACATTACCAGCCACGATCCCAGAGAATAACCGTCTGAGTTCGCAGGCGAGATTTTGGGGAGGCTGGTTGGTGTTGAGCTGAAGTTCTCGCATCGTCTGATGTGTTGGAATAAATGCGCTTTGAAGCGCGTCTGGTATGTCGAGTGTCCAGTTGAAGTAATAAGCATCGTTGGTTTCAATACGATAAGAACGGACCGCGTCACGACCTTGCTGAATCCGTTCTGCGACGGCAACGGGGTCATCAATCACTACTTCCAGTCGCTGTGTGAGGGAATGGCCGAGGGTGTCATTCAGAAACTGGCGATAGGCGTCAATGATTCCAGTCGACGCCTGAGGTCCCGTTAAAATGATGGGGATGGGATCGTCCGCGTTGGATGGGTTGGATAAGATCGCCAAGAGATAGAGGATTTCTTCGAAAGTGCCAGCTCCGCCTGGGAAAACAATAATTCCATGGGCGATACGGACAAATGCCTCTAAACGCTTCTCAATGTCAGGCATGATCACTAGGTCAGAGACCACCCCATTTGGCGGTTCAGCCGCAATGATTCCAGGCTCACTGATCCCAATAAAACGGCCTTCTGTGTAGTGTTGCCGACGGTGAGCGTAGAGCGCACCGCGCATCGGCCCTTTCATGGCGCCAGGTCCACAACCGGTGCAGATGTCAAAGCGTCGAAGTCCTAACTCTTGGCCGACCGCCTGAGTGTAGTCGTATTCCACCTGGTTGACGCTGTGGCCACCCCAGCAAACAACACATGACAGCTCTCGGTTGGATTCCAAGACTTTGGCATTTCGGAGAATCTGGAAGACTAAATTTGAGCATTCTGCGGGTTCAAGTGCAGCGGGGTTGTGGCATAAATCACGGCTGTGCAGGAGATCTCTCAATACCGCAAACAAGTGATCATGGATGGTTTCAATTAAGACGCCGTCGACAAATGCTTGGGCGGGTGCGTTTTTTAAAATGACCTTGAGTCCGCGAGGATGGCGTTCAAACTCAATCATAAACTCTGGATATTGAGCAAATAGGCCCAAACTATTGTTTGTGGCCACGCCGCCGTTGAGAACCGCAAGAACGCAATTGCGAATCAAGGGATAGAGCCCTTCATCGGTGTGGTGGATGAGTCGGTCTGTTTCGTCTTGGCTGAGAAATGCCAGATGATTGCGTGGGTGAACAGAGGTTTCTAGAATTCTGGCAGCTTCAATAATGGCACTTGGGCGATTCATGAGACATCCTATGTATGGAGATTTGAGAGTTACATATTTCATGTGACGAAAAAAGCGCCTCGTCAATATTTGTCGTCAACCCCGTCATCGTGTTTTGCCCAGAGAGTGTAAGCCTAGATTGTCATCGTTAACTTGTGAAATACCGCATCCACGGTCTAAAGATGGACTGTCATTGTCGCTGGATTTTCCCGATCTACCGGTGACCGATGCATTGCCTGAGATTGAGCTGGCTTTGAGATCGCATCAGGTCGTGGTCGTGGTGGGTGAGACAGGGTCAGGAAAAACAACACAGCTGCCAAAACTGTGCCTCAAAATGGGCAGAGGTCGTGAAAAACAGATTGTTCACACTCAGCCACGGCGATTGGCTGCGCGCTCCGTGGCAGCGCGGATCGCCGAGGAGCTGCATTCTGAGCTGGGAGAATTGTGTGGATACCAGGTTCGGTTTGAGCGCCAAGCGTCTGATGATACTCCGATTAAGTTGGTGACAGATGGACTATTGCTGGCTGAGTTTCGCGACGATCCGTCGTTGGAGCGGTACGACACGATCATTATCGATGAGGCCCATGAACGCAGTCTCAATATCGATTTTTTGTTGGGGATCTTAAAAACGATCTTGCCTCAACGACCAGATCTCAAGGTGATTGTGACGTCGGCCACCATTAATTATGAGAAATTCAGTGCCCATTTTTCTGATGCGCCAGTGATACAAGTCTCTGGGCGGACCTTTCCGGTCGAGGTCCAGTATCACCCAATCCGCGATTTTGATGTGTCAAAGCTCGATGGAACTCGCCTTGCTCAAGCGATTCATCAGGCTGTCTTTGATCTGCGGGCAATCGATCGAGAGCAACAGCGGTCCATGGGCGATATGTTGGTTTTTCTGCCCGGGGAGCGGGAGATCCGCGATGTATCACAGTTTCTGAGGCAAGCTGCAGTCGACCGCTTAGATGTTTTGCCTCTCTACGCCCGGCTAGGAGCGAAGGAGCAGTCCCGCATCTTTCATCCGACAGGTCAGGGAATGCAGCGGATTGTCTTGGCGACCAATGTAGCCGAAACATCACTCACCGTCCCTGGGATCCGTTATGTGATTGATTCAGGGCTTGCTCGGATCAGTCGCTATTCGCCGCGCAGTCGAATTCAGCGTCTGCCGATTGAGCCTGTGAGTCAGGCTAGTGCGAACCAACGATCGGGTCGTTGTGGTCGAACAGAGCCTGGGATTGCGATCCGACTCTATGACGAGTCTGATTATCAGGCGCGAGCGACCTTTACCGATGCTGAGATCCTTCGGACCAATTTGGCTTCGGTGGTTTTACAATGTTTGGACCTTGATCTGGGCGATCCACTGATCTTTCCCTTTGTTGATCCGCCAGAGGCCCAGCTGGTTCGTGATGGAATCCAACAATTACGAGAGCTAGACCTGATTTCTGCGCAAGGTCAGTTAACTCAACTCGGTCGTCGTGTCGCTCGAATCCCGCTGGATCCCAGGATTGGTCGAATCCTCTTAGATGCAGAACGTCGGCGTGTCTTTTGGGAAGTCAGTGTGGTTGCATCGGCATTATCGATTCAAGATCCACGTGACGCACAGTTCGACGGAGCGGCGATTGCAGACCCCACAAGTCAGTTTGTGACGTTGTGGAATCTCTGGAATCGAGTGGAAAACGCGCGAGATGAATTGTCCAATTCGAAATTTCGGCAGTGGTGTCAGTCAGAAGGGCTGAACTACAATCGACTTCGGGAGTGGCGAGAGATTCACCGGCAGACGCTGTTGAGTTTTCGCGACCAAAAACATGCGCCTCAGTCAGACGATTTAGACCGTATAGGCTTTCATACGGCGCTCTTGACTGGTTTATCCAGTCAAATCGGTCGTCGCGATGAGCTGGATTATCAAGGAGTTCGCAATCGACGTTTTCGGGTCCCAAAGAATGCCATTCAAACAAAAGCACCGTGGGTGGTGGCCGCTGAACTGGTGGAGACGCATCGAGTTGTGGCGAGAACAGTTGCTCAAATTGATCCAAAGTGGGTCGTTTCGGCGGTTCCCCGATTACTGAAATACACCTACGCAGAACCGTTTTGGTCGAAAAAACAAGGTCGGGCATTGTGTTATCGCACCACCCGGCTGTTTGGCTTGGCATTGATCGAACGTGAGGCGGTGGGCTATGCATCCATTGATGGAAAACTTGCTCGGCGGCTTCTGATTACCGAGGGATTCATTGCCGGTGATATCAAAACCCGTTTGCCGTTTTTGACACACAACCAAGCGGTCTTTTCTGAAGCGTCGGATATTGAAGCAAAATTACGACGCGTTGACGTGATGAAGGCTCCAGAAGATTTATTGGAGTGGTTTGATGTCCGTTTCCCTGAGTCGATTACCGATGTTCGCGGCATGGAAAAGTGGTGGAAAACAGCGTCAGAAGAAGATCGAAAGGCGCTGTATCTGACCGTTGATGATCTAAAAATCGATCCGGAGATGGCGTTGAATACCGCACATTTCCCAGAACAGGTTGCACTGGGACATCTGACGTTGCCGGCGAGTTATCAGTTTGCTCCTGGTCGAGATGACGATGGGGTCACTGTGCAAGTACCACTAGCGGCATTGATGCAGTTAAAACCTGAAAATTTGGAATGGACTGTCCCAGGTGCGATCGAAGAAAAGGTCGAGGCAATGATTCGAGCGCTGCCCAAAACGATCAGGCGGCAATTGGTGCCAATCCCCGACTTTGTCAAAGCGATCATGCCGATGATCGAGGCCAACTCTGGTAGTTTGATGCAATCAGTCGCGCGCTGTGTGACGAAGCGAACGGGGATGGCAGTTGATCCCTTGGTTTGGGCAGATCAACAACTGGACGCGCGATTGACCTTACGAATCGAGGTGACGGATTCCGATGGTCTGGTGATGGATAGCGACCGTGATCTGTTGAGTTTGCAGCGTCGTCTGGGTGATCAGGTAGGCGACATCCAGCATGCCTCGTCAGCAACGGTCTATCACGATTGGCCGGAGGGTCTTGAGTTGGCTGCGGAGTCCATCACTGATGTTGGTGGTATTGAAATGAAGCGTTTTGAGCGTTTTATGTGTCAGTCTGAGGGTGTGGTACTCGGGTATCTGTTTGATCCCATTGATGCCTCGGTGCAACATCGACGGGCTTTTGCTCAGTTATTGGTAGAGCAGTGTGCTGACTTGTTTCGATTCCTGAAGTCAAAAGAGAGTGCCTATCAAAAAGCAGTCGTCTCGATCTGTGGTGGTGACGAGGATGAAAGTCAGTTGAAACGATTGCTGGTGCTGTCGTGTTTGGATGAGGATTCAGAGGTGTTATCCGAGCAGCAGTTCAAGCGAGCCAGAGAGTCCGTACGTGGCCGTTTACACGCAAGGGCGTTGGCTGTGATGGGTTCGATTGCATCAGCAATGTCTCGACAACGAGCGCTTAAGCAACGGCTTGGCGGGAAGATCCCGGCGGCTTGGTTAACGCCGATAGCAGCCATGAAAGGGCACTTGGAGCATCTCTGCTCTGATGTGTTGGCCAATACTCCTGCTGATCGATTGATTGATCTCGATCGATATTTGCAGGCGATTGAGATGCGCCTGGAGAAATTGCAGTCCCGATTACTCTTGGATGCGCAATGGCAGAAAGAGGTCGATGAGATCGAGTCAGGTCTGAAAGCATTATGGTCAACATACCCAGAGGATTGGCAATATCAGGATCCAAAATTGGTGGATTTGAGGTGGCAAATCGAGGAGTTTCAAGTACTCTGTTTTGCTCAATCGTTGAAAACACGCGATAAAGTGTCGTTTAAACGACTGTCGACTGCTTTGAGGGACTATCGAGAATTATGATGCGCGCGATCTATTTGGTTATCGCTCTGTTTGGTATGCCGGCCCTGGCTATGGCTGAAGCGGAAAACGATCCATTTGAGGGTTGGAATCGCGCGATGTTTTCCTTTAACCAAAAGGCCGACAAATATGTCTTAAAACCGGTCGCTGAGGGATACCAAGCAGTGACGCCGGCTCCTGTGCGTAAAGGCGTGAGTAACTTTTTCAATAACCTCGGAGAGCCAATCACAGCGGCTAACTCTGTACTACAGGCCAAGCCAGGCAAGGCGGCGCGGTCATTAACGCGATTTGTGTTTAATACAACCTTTGGCTTGTTCGGTATTTTTGATGTCGCAGGTGCGATGGGGATTGAACGGGAAAATGAGGATCTCGGACAAACCCTTGCTTACTGGGGAGTCGGCTCAGGACCCTATCTGGTGCTGCCTGTGCTTGGGCCGAGTAACCTGCGAGACCTCGGTGGACGCTTTGGCGATCAGCCGCTGAATCCCATCAGTTGGCAAGACGAGGTGGGAACCACTGAAATGCTGATCAGTGACGGGATCCAGACGCGAGCGCAGTTATTGGGAATGGAACCGAAATCCGTCGGTGATCCCTATGTTCTGATGCGAAGCGCGTATGAGCAACGACGTCGTTACCAAATCAATGATGGCATCGTCGTTGACTTGTTTCTTGACGATCCCTTCTTGGATGACCCTTCAGTCGCTCAATAAGCGCTCGAGTGTTTCTTGATCCTTGATGAATCGAGTGATCCCATCAGCGAGCTTTTCGTTGGCCATGGTGTCCCCTGCGATCGCCAGTAAGAATTCATCTCGAGTTAAGGTTCTTAATGGCTGCCCGGTCGGCGACACGGTTGGTATTGGCTGAAGCAGTTCTTGGCGTTTTTCGAGCTCCTCAAGCAACGCCGGGGAAATTGTCAGTCGGTCGCAGCCAGCGAGGGCTAGGACTTGATCTGCAGTCCGAAACGAGGCTCCCATGACGATGGTTGAGACACCATGTGACTTGTATTGGTTCAGAATATTTTTGACAGATAAAACGCCAGGATCTGATTGCGCCGACTCTGGGATCTCTCCCTTAGCGACGTACCAATCATAGATTCGCCCGACGAACGGACTAATCAAAGTTGCCTGAGCATTTGCCGCTGCGATCGCTTGAGTCTCTGAAAAAAGCAGTGTGAGATTGCAGCCGATTCCTTCTGCCTCGAGCGCCTTGGCGGCTTGAATGCCTTCCCAAGTTGAGGCGAGCTTGATCAAAATTCGATCTTGCGAGATGCCAAAGGCCTGGTATTTCTGCAGGATCAAGTGCGCTTGTTCAATCGAGCGCGCTGTATTGAACGAAAGGCGAGCATCAACTTCGGTTGAGACGTACCCTTCGATGCGTTGCGCGATCTCAACACCAAATCGCACCGAGAGATCGAGCGCAGCCTCAGCAGCTGACGCAAATCGCCCTGTTTTCAAGCCGAGTTTGGTTTCGGTGATTAATCCTGCGGTCACAGCCGATTGAGCTTGTTTGAGGATTAACGAAGGGTTGGTGGTGGCATCCACTGGCTTGAAGGTTTCAATGGCATGGAAATCAGCAGTGTCTGCGACCACAATACTGTGTTCACGGAGTTGTTCTAAAGTATTCATAGTGTCTCTACATTAGGGATGGCTGCGAGTGCGTCTTCAACGACCGCCCAGTCTGCGTCTGGCAGATGCGCTCTTTCACTGAGAATCCGGCGATACTGGCGCGCACCAGGGACCTGATGATACAGACCCACTAGGTGTCTTGTCAGGTGTTTCAACGGAAATCCTTCGGCCAAGACGGATTCCACATAGGGTCGATAGGCTAATAGCGCGTCATAGGCGGTTCGGTTTGGTGGTTCGGATTGGAAGAATTGACGATCGACGCTCAGTAAGAGTTGTGGGGTCTGATAAGCGGCTCGACCGACCATGACACCATCAACCCGAGTCAATGGTTCAAGACATTGACCTAACGAGGTTAAACCACCATTTAAAACGATTTCCATTTCTGGAAACTGTTTTTTCATGAAATAAACAAGTTCATAGTTCAATGGCGGAATCGTGCGATTTTGCTTCGGAGATAATCCTCCTAATATGGCTTTTCGTGCATGAATAATAACATGTTTAATATTTGAACTATTCAACATATCAATAAACTCAGGCAGGGTATTTTCGGGAGTTTGATCATCGATTCCTAAACGGATTTTTGCTGTGATCTTGGGCCCGTTGGTTCCCGCTGCGTTGAGCATGGCCTGAAAACATTCGGAGACGCGATTTGGATCTGCCATCAAAGCGGCGCCAAAACATCCAGCTTGGACACGATCAGATGGGCAGCCAAGATTGAGATTAATTTCATCAAATCCCAGATGTTTGACCCGACAGGTGGCTTCAAACAGCTCTTCAGGATTGGATCCACCCAATTGAAGCGCTAGTGGATACTCGGCCGGCGAGTGAGCCGTCAAACGCTCGAGATCACCGTGTATCAGTGCCTGTGCTGTCACCATCTCGGTATACAGCAATGCTTTTTGAGTCAGGGTGCGAGCGAACATGCGCCAATGGCGATCAGTCCATTCCATCATGGGGGCTGTTGAAAATCGAAACGAGGGGGTTGCCATGGGTGAAGTTTAAAAAAAACCACAGGTATTCGCCACTGCTTTAATCATGATTGAAACTGAACAAATCCATGAGGATTGAAATCTTTTAAATAGTAATTATTATTGATCACCGCTATATAAAAAATTGAGGATTCTATTTGTGGAATTAGAGCATTTAAGTTTAAGTGAATTACAGGTTTTACGCGCTCGAGTGGATCAAGAAATTGAAAAACGTCAGATGCAGGTCCGAAAAGAGGGTCTGGAGAAAATCAAATCGATTGCCGCTGAATATGGTTTATCTGCTGACGAATTAAAATCGTTATCAGGGAATAAGGCAGTGGGTAAGCGAGGTAGCGTGGCTCCGAAGTATCGTGACCCGAAAGACTCAGAAAATACTTGGACCGGTCGCGGCCGGAAGCCGAAGTGGGTCGAGGCATTCTTGAATTCCGGCGGTCAACTCGAACAGATCGCTATCTAGTCTTCATCACAGACTCCAGCAGGCGCTATACTCTGCCGCTTGCTGGAGGATCACATGACTGTTCGTACACGTATCGCGCCTTCTCCGACCGGGGATCCCCACGTCGGCACTGCCTACATCGCTCTTTTTAACTACGCGTTTGCCAAACAGCATGGCGGACAGTTTGTATTACGCATTGAAGACACAGACCAGAAACGCTCAACGACAGAATCTGAAAAAGCGATATTGGATGCGCTCCGTTGGACGGGCTTAAGTTGGGATGAGGGTCCGGATATTGGTGGAGACTCGGGTCCCTATCGGCAAAGCGAGCGGCGAGCAGAATACGATTCACATTGCCAAACACTCCTCGAGGATGGGCATGCGTTTCATTGCTTCTGTACACCAGCCGAGCTTGACGCCATGCGAGCCGAGCAGATGGCAGCAAAGCAGACACCTCGATACGATGGACGTTGCACACATCTCGATGCGGCAGAGGTTGATGCACGGATAGCTCGAGGCGATGACCATGTTGTTCGGATGCGGGTGCCGACTGACGGTGAGTGTTCGATTCATGATCGGTTGCGCGGATTGATTCAGATTCCGTGGGCGCAAGTCGATATGCAGATTTTGATGAAAGCCGATGGGCTTCCGACTTATCACTTGGCTAACGTTGTTGATGACCATTTGATGGGGATTACCCATGTCATTCGGGGTGAGGAATGGATTCCGTCAGCACCAAAACATCAATTGTTGTATCAGTATTTCGGCTGGGAGATGCCGGAGTTGTGCCATCTGCCCTTACTCAGGAATCCAGATCAATCCAAGCTCAGTAAGCGCAAAAATCCAACATCGATTTTGTATTACCGTGATCAAGGCTTTTTGCCGGAGGCGTTGCTCAATTATCTTGGTCGAATGGGTTGGTCGATGCCGGATGAACGTGAGCAATTTGATTTGGCTGAAATGGTGAGTGCGTTTGACATCGATCGTGTGTCCCTTGGGGGGCCAATTTTTGATGTTGATAAGTTGACTTGGCTGAATGGTCAGTGGCTGAAACATTGTCTCTCCGATGAGCAATACCAACAACGTTTAATGGAATGGATGTGTTCGGAGTCATTTTTTGTATCGGTTTTGCCGCATTTAAAATCTCGCATTGATGTATTTTCGGAGGCAGGCCAATGGCTCCAGCCGCTTTGGGCGAAAGATGTGTCTCTGTCGGAAGACACCTTGGGTGCTTTGGGTCTCGAGCAGGATGTTCTCGCAAACGTATTGCAATTCCTGGTGTGGCGTTTTGAGTCTTGTGGGTCCTGGAACCGTCAGGTGATTGAGCAGGAAATCCGATGGGTAGCGAAGGCAGTGGGGCTGCAATTAAAAGACGTGATGCCTCTGGTATTTGTGGTACTCAGCGGAGCGCGTCAAGCCATCAGTGCATTCGATCTTGCCGTACTCCTCGGTCCTGATCGTACGCGTGCTCGTGTCCGTGCCGGCCTCGATGTCATTGGCGGGGTTTCCAAGAAAGGGGCGAAGCGTCTTGAAAAAAGCTATCAAGAAGCACTGAGATCCATTGACACAGAATTGGATGCGAACTAACCTTCGCGTCCTCTTGAAATGGGGCTATAGCTCAGCTGGGAGAGCGCTACAATGGCATTGTAGAGGTCGGCGGTTCGATCCCGCCTAGCTCCACCATTTCGAATACCGTGTCCTGCACGAAATTCTTCTCTAGGTGACCATCGGTGTGCTGATGTGGTGATCGCTGGACATCAATATCGCTACTTCGTTGCCTGATCGCGGCCAGCACTTGATTGAACCTGCATCATTGCATCAGACGCTAGTCGGCCCAATCCACAGCTAAGGATGGAGAGTTAAGGCATCATGAGGTCTGTTTGATCTGCTGACAAAAATTTGGGGGTAGGACTATCTATGCACGTAAGAAAGTCGCTTGAGTACGCGTTAGTGATCGGAGTCTGGACGACATTTGTCTTTGTGATTGTTAGCCCTCTTGTCTCTGAGCATTACACAAGCATCACCATCTTCGCGCTATTTGTGCCATTGGTGATTTATTGGGTTTTGCGCGAAAGGCTGTTGATTTGGGATCACGATGACACTGAAAACCATTAATGCGTTGTTTATCTAAAAAAGTTGGTTGATCTGGAGGTTGGCTGCCTGAATTTTCAGACGTCTGGGATGCAATATCACTGATCCCAGATGGCCTGTCCGGTATTTGTGTTGAATGGATTGAGGGAAACTTGAGTGACTGCGATCGTTGAAGTTCGAGATCTCACTAAACGATACGATGGCGAGAAGCTCGCGTTGAAGAATCTGTCATTCAAGATTGTGAAGGGAGAGATTATTGCGTTACTGGGGCCCAACGGCGCCGGTAAGACGTCGTTGATCTCTGCGATCTGTGGGCTAACGACGATCAGTCAGGGGAAGGTGTTTGTCAGTGGATTTGACGTCCAAGCTGACTATCGGAACGCAAGATCCCTCATTGGATTAGTGCCTCAGGAACTGATGCTTGAGCCATTTGAGACAGTGATGGGTACAGTCTCGCTATCACGAGGCCTTTTTGGAAAAGCGCCTAATCCATCCTATCTCCGAGGGATATTAGAGCGTTTATCTCTCTGGGATAAACGGGATTCGCCGATCAGAGAGCTGTCTGGAGGAATGAAGCGCCGCGTTCTGATCGCGAAGGCACTCAGCCATGATCCCAAGATTCTCTTCCTCGATGAGCCGACAGCCGGGGTCGATGTCGATTTACGCCGCGATATGTGGCGGCTCGTTAAAGATCTCCAGCGCAACGGTGTCACGATTGTTCTCACCACCCATTACATTGAGGAGGCCGAAGAGATCGCGGACAGAATTGCCGTGATTCATGATGGCCAAATCCTCTTAATTGAGGACAAGCGCTTACTGATGAAGCGACTTGGCAAAAAGCAGTTGTTGATCGAATTGGCTGAACCAATTCAAACACTGTCGAATGTCCTGGAAGAGCTCGGAGTCAAATTGCATCACGAAGGATGTCGACTGACATACACCTATGACATGGAAGTTGAGCAAACTGGGATACCGGAGATCCTTGGTGCTCTCAAATCGGAAGGCATTCGGTTTAACGACGTGCGGACAGAGCAGAGCTCATTAGAAGAGATATTTATTGAATTAATCGCGGATAAAACTGGATGAATTACTATGCGATTAGAGCCATTTACACCTTTGAAATGGCGAGAACCTTGCGAACCCCTCTGCAGTCATTTGCGTCTCCGGTGATCTCGACGATCCTGTATTTTATCGTGTTTGGATCGGCGATTGGTCATCGCATGATTCCTGTCGATGGGGTGTCATATGGCGCCTTTATCGTGCCAGGACTCATCATGTTGACAGTGATGACGCAGTCGATCGCGAACGCGTCTTTCGGCATTTATTTCCCCAAGTTTCTGGGTACGATCTATGAGCACTTGTCTGCGCCAATTTCACCGATTGAAATGGTGACTGGTTACGTCGGCGCGGCAGCGACCAAATCTGTGGTGGTCGGTTTGATTATTTTAGGAGTGTCATTTTTGTTTGTACCCCTAGAGATCGCGCACCCAGCTCTGATGATGGGGCTACTCATGGCGACCGCGTTCTGCTTTTCTCTCCTTGGATTTATTCTTGGGCTCTGGGCAAGAAACTTCGAGCAGTTAAATTTTGTTCCGACGCTCATCATTACCCCATTAGTATTTTTAGGTGGAAGTTTTTATTCCATCGACATGTTGCCGTCGATTTGGCGAGACGTGAGCATGTTGAACCCGGCCATGTATTTGATTTCCGGATTCCGTTGGGCATTCTTTGGTAGCTCGGATGTGTCAATCCAGTTGTCAGTCGTTGTTATCGGGTTCTTTATCGCTGTTTTCTTGGGGATTATTTGGTGGATCTTCGCGACTGGATACCGTCTGAGGAACTAAAGAACGTCTCGGATCGGGAACCACTCGCCTTCACGGAGCTGGGATGCATTTTTAGTCATTTCGTTTGTCGGTTCGATAGTTTACTTGTATTGCGTGAATCGATGTTGCTTGGATTCCAAGACGGGTTATCGCTTTCCATCCGTGTTGCGACTCGCTAAGGTTGCCTCGCTAATTCGAAAAAAAACGGTGGGGGACGGTTGATGAAACTGATCTACGTTCTGGTGTATTTCATTCCTGGATCTTTCGATCCGATAGAGACCGGCATGCAGTTCGATACTTTGGATGAATGCAATGCAGCCGCTTTCGAGATGGCGGACTCGTTTGAGATGAACTACAGCCTTCAATGTGTTCCGCAAGATTCTGGTGAAATTATTCCGCGTGTCTCCTTGAATGTGATGCATGCACCGCATCAATTCAATTAGTCGAACGAATACTGAAGAAAACCCGTGTGATCTGATACGGTTTTCGAAGAATTAGTGGATGGCGACCCATTGCGCAACGCATCAATTCCCTCAGACTTTCGGTTAGTTCGTTTTGCACTGGGTACCCTTTTCGTTTTAATATTCGTTTTAGTAATAACGATAGAACTCTTTGGAAGGGTAATATGACGAAGCTATACGAACCGTCTCTACCGAAGCTGATGGAAGCAATTGCGACCGAAGCGAGCGGCATGAGAGGCATGGACCGCCGTAATTTCCTTAAAGGCGGCATCGCGGCAGTAGCTGGACTTTCGAGCGTGCAAATGATTCCGAAAGCCAACGCATCTGCAAATCTTCCACCGAACCTCCCTGAGTGGCAAAGCTATCTTGGGCGGGGTGTTGTGGCTAAGCCGTATGGCGATCCTTCTGAGTTCGAAGATCTTCAGCGTCGGACTGTTCCCTGGTTGACAGCTGATGCAGCATCGTCGATTTCGATGACGCCCTTACAGGATTTGGAAGGTATCATCACGCCAAGTGGTGTGGTGTTTGAGCGCTACCATGGCGGGATTCCCAATGTGAATCCGGATCAACATCGATTGATCATCCACGGCCTGGTTGAGCGCCCACTGGTCCTCACGATGGAAGACCTGAAGCGATTCCCGACTGTGTCAGAAATTCGGTTTATCGAATGTCCGGCGAACGGTGGTATGGAATGGCGTGGTGCGCAAATGGAGGCGCTGCAGTTTACTCACGGGATGTTGTCATGCTGCGAGTGGACCGGTGTTCGCCTGTCGACATTGCTCGAAGAAGTGGGTGTTAAGCCAGAAGGCAAGTGGATCTTGGCCGAGGGTGCTGATGCTGCTGGTATGTCACGTTCGATCCCGTTAGAAAAAGCACTTGATGACACCATTATTGCTTGGGGTCAAAACGGTGAGGCCTTGCGTCCAGAACAGGGATATCCACTCCGGATGTTGAATCCAGGTTGGGAAGGGAATACCTCTGTGAAATGGCTCCGTCGTCTCGAAATTGGTGATCAGCCATGGCACCACCGTGAAGAGACTTCGAAGTACACAGATTTGATGCCGGACGGTCGTGCACGCCGTTTCACCTATGAGCAAGAGTGTAATTCGGTGGTGACATCGCCATGCCCAGAAAATCCACTGCAGAAGCGCGGCTTCGTTGAGGTTCGTGGGTATGCGTGGTCAGGCCGAGGTAAGATCAAGGCGGTTGATTTGTCATTTGATGGTGGTGTGAACTGGCAACGCGCAGAGCTTGGTGAACTTGTTTTATCGAAGGCATTGACGCAATTCAGATTCAAGACGCAATGGAATGGAGAGCCTTGGTTGCTCCAATCCCGAGCAATTGATGAGACAGGGTACGTTCAGCCAACATTAAAGCAGTTGCGTGATGAGCGTGGCGGTTGGTCGATCTATCACAAAAACTCAATCCATACATGGAATGTTACGGAAAGCGGAGATGTCTTCAATGTTCAAATCTCTTAATTTGGGTATCGCTGCCATTGCACTGGCGATGTCAGGTGCTGTGTCGGCTGGGCCTCTTGGAATCGGCTCGACGGCAACTGCAGAAATGATCGCTGGCTGGGATATCGATATTCGCCCAGACGGAACTGGTTTGCCTCCGGGTGAGGGTTCGGTTGCTGATGGTGAAGGTTTGTACGAAGCTAAATGTGCAAGCTGTCATGGTCTATTTGGTGAAGGTGCTGGTCGTTGGCCGGTGCTGGCAGGCGGGGAAGGGACGCTTGATACAGCTCACCCTGAAAAGACAGTGGGTTCGTATTGGCCCTATGCATCGACGCTTTGGGACTATATCCACCGAGCGATGCCATATCCTGCGCCACAATCACTGAGTGACGATGAGGTCTATGCGATTTCTGCTTATGTTTTGTACCTCAACGACATCGTTGATGAAGACTTTGTTGCAACAAAAGAATCGTTTGCTCAAGTCAAGATGCCAAACGAGCCAAACTTTTATATCGACAACCGTCCAGATGTCCAGAACACCCGCTGCATGAAAGATTGTGCGGATCCGAGTCAGTTTGAGATCGTTACCACGATCAACGGCGTGACACCGACAGGACATTTCAAGGAAGACTCAGGGGTTGCTGCGAATCATTATGGGGGCG
>ERZ1089241.1-NODE-1-length-81330-cov-12.174297_pt1 | contig 81330 bp, 86 predicted proteins | sample MGYA00383548_ERZ1089241 | MGnify/ENA primary metagenome ERZ1089241 (study PRJEB34543, sample SAMEA5968658) | marine metagenome | biome: water | collected 2014-06-21 | depth 0 m | study: Ocean Sampling Day (OSD) data from North Adriatic Sea | reverse complement strand
AGGTGGAAGATGCCAAGCGTCGCGAAGCAGAGGCTGCTATGTTAGCCACTGCCAGCCCTGTCGATTTGGGGAAAAAAGCTTACACCGCGTGCGCGGCCTGTCACGGGTTGAATGGTGAAGGTGGCGTTGGCCCCAAGCTCCAAGGCCAAACCAAAGATGCGATCGTATCGATGTTGGTTGAATATAAAAACGGTGAAACGCGGGGAGCACAGAGCGCTCTCATGTGGGGTCAATCAGCCGCATTGTCTGATGCCGACATGGCAAATCTCGGCGCTTTCGTCGAATCGCTTTAAGATTGATCATTTAGCGTCCGCCCTCTCCATGAAAGCCATGGTGAGGCTGGTCGCTAAAAACAACACATGTATTCCAGCCGTAATCCCAATCTCTAACGGAAAACTCTGCATCCCTATTCCATTTTTGTAGGCCTCGGCGATCTGGAACGCGGTGCCTAACAGTGCAATGGACGAGAGTCCCACGACCGTCGAAATGAGCTTTCCTTTCAATTGCTGTGGACGCATCATCCCGAGTTTTTGAATCCCGCGCGACGCCTCAGTGTCCATGTTGTCCAAATGATCGATATCATCGACAAAGCTTTGATAGGAGGACAACGCGATAATCGTGATTAACACTGCGATCAAAGCCAAGTCAATCAGCTTCAACAACAGAATGAAGATCGCCTCAAGTGAGCCTGCTGAGTCAAAAATCAACGCGACCGCAGCAGACAGTTTGACCAACACCCCGACTTGCGATAGCAAAACGAAAACCAGTCCGGCCATCAGCATCAGCATGGTGGCACCAAACAACAGCAAAAAAGCAGCAATCCCCTTTTCTAATAGAGATGCGATCTGTGTGTATCCTTTCATGTCAATCCTCCGAGCGCAGAGCTTAGCAGGATTTCTTGACAGCGCGATGATGAAAATCGGTGGTTTGATTTCTATTTCGTCAACAAACAACGGGGCTCAATCATTCGATATACAATTTCTCGTTACCCGATTCTGAAAGACTGTAAATAAAAGGCTCGAGCGGGTCTTGCAAGATGAACAAGAATCATTACTATAATCCTGTATACTACGAAAGTTGGGTGCATCAGGCGCCTGACAGAAAAATTGAAAAAGGAGTTTTTCGATGAGTGATCGCATTACCCAAGCCACAGCGACGGCTGGATACGGAGTTTCAGAGTCAGCGAGCAAGGTACTGCGCAACACCTACATGTTGCTCTCAATGACATTATTCTTCAGTGCTGGAATGACTGCGCTAGCGGTTTCTACTCAAGCGCCACCCATGCATTGGTTATTGTCATTAGGCGGGATGATTGGATTGTTGTTTGCTCTCCAAGCAATGCGAAACAGCATTTGGGCCTTGCCTTTAGTGTTCGCATTTACTGGGTTCATGGGCTGGAGCCTTGGACCGATGATCTCTTATTACCTGCAATCTCCAGGCGGAGCATCAATCGTCGGTAACGCGCTGTTCGGTACTGCGGCTGTCTTCCTCTCGTTGTCGGCTTATGTCTTGACGACCAAGAAAGATTTCAGCTTCATGGGCGGGTTTTTGTTCACCGGTTTGATTATTGCGCTACTGGCTTCAATCGGATTGATCTTCTTCCAAGTCCCGGCTCTGAGCTTAGCTCTCAGTGCGATGTTGGTGATGTTGGCTGCAGGTTACATCTTGTTTGATACCAGCCGAATCATTCACGGTGGGGAAACCAACTACGTGATGGCAACTGTTGCTCTCTACGTCGACATTTACATGCTGTTCACCAATCTGCTTGCGCTGTTGGGCGTCTTCTCTGGCGACGAGTGAAGCAATTCGCCATCTTGCTGGCGGTGTCTCCTGATCAGGGAACGCTGCCACTAAGAGCCGTCGAGACCATCAAGACCGCGTTATCCAAAGGACACGCGGTCTTTTGTTTTCTATACGAAGACGGGGTGCTATTTGCCAATGAGCATCGGGATATTCCGCAAGGTGAGACCGACCCAGCACACCAGATTCAACAACTGGCCAATCTTGAGCATTGCGAAATCGTAGCCTGCATCACCGCCGCTGAGCGACGTGGCATTTCCGAATCCAATCGATTCACCGGCATTCGTCTCGGCGGGCTTGGCGAGTGGACTGAACAACTTCAAGCCGCTGATCGCGTGGTTCAATTTCGATGAAAACGGTCACCCTAGTCATTCGATCCGGGCCGACTGCGGCGCTTGGCACGCGTGAAATGGTCGATATGGCGTTGGTTCTCGCGACGTTTGAATGTCCAGTATCGGTCGTATTACAAGATGCCGGCGTGCTCTGGGCAAGCCTCCCTGCAATGCCTGACGCAAGCCCTCTCGCCTTGAGTGGTAAGCTTAAAAGTCTACCGCTCTACGACATTGAGAGTATTTATGTCGATCAAACCAGCTGTGAGCAACGTGGGCTCCGTTTGTCTGATCAGTTTCCTGGTTGCTTGGCGAGCCGTGACACGATCAGCGAATGCCTAGCCTCCGCCGACGTCATTCTGGAGGCCTGATGATTCACTTGATCACGTCTGAAAACGCACTCACCGATGCACTGGAATGGATCCGAGCCGATGATCAGGTGGTGCTTGCCGGAAAAGCGCTTCAAGCGTTACATCGCATCCCACCGACATCCTCTCCTGTTGCCATCTTCGAAGATGACGCGGCTTTTGTACCCTCGGGGAATTACACCACACTGTCGATGGATCAGTGGCTTGACGCGCTCGAAGTCTCTCCCTGCCGAACGTGGAGTTGAGATGGGGCTGAACTTGGATTCCGACGGCTATCTCAGCGTCCTCGACGACTGGAACAAGTCTGTCGCCCACGAACTCGCAGCTCTCGAATCCATTCAACTCACTCAAGATCACTGGGAGTTGATCGAATTGGTACGTCGGTACTACCAAGAATTTGATCATGCGCCAGCGATGCGGCCGCTGGTGAAGTGGATTCAACTCGAATCAGGCCCTGACAAAGGCAATAGCATCTATCTACACAAGCTATTTCCAGTTAGCCCAGCCAAACAACTAGCTCGCGTATCTGGCTTACCTAAACCAACCAAGTGTCTCTAACTTAAGGTTGTAAGCGATCCGCTTTGATATATGGCTGTAACACCTCAGGAACAGTGATCGAGCCGTCTTCATTTTGGTAATTCTCAACCACGGCAATCAAACATCGACCAATCGCCACACCGGAACCATTTAAGGTATGCACGAGTTCAGGTTTTCCCTGTTCATTTCTGAACCGAGCCTGCATTCGACGCGACTGAAAATCTAAGCAATTGGAACACGAACTGATCTCACGGAATTGATCTTGGCCTGGTAACCACACCTCAAGGTCATAGGTTTTCGCCGCAGAAAACCCAAGATCACCACCACAGAGATTCACGACGCGATAATGCAATCCCAATCCGGTAAGGACCGCTTCAGCATGGCCACGAAGCGACTCTAACGCATCCCAACTCTTCTCGGGATGGGTAATCCACACCAGTTCAACCTTATCGAACTGATGCTGACGGAACATCCCACGAACGTCGCGACCATAGGATCCAGCTTCAGCTCGAAAGCATGGTGTATGAGCCACAAACTGTTGTGGCAATGAGGCTAAATCCACAATGCTATCTCTGACCAAATTCGTCAAAGGCACCTCAGCGGTTGGGATTAAATAACGCTCTCTGCCACCACCATCGTCAGGCGCGATCCGAAATAAGTCATCTTTAAATTTGGGTAATTGACCAGTGCCTTCCAAAATATCGCCATCAACCAACAGCGGCACATAGGTTTCAGAATACCCATGGTGCTCGGTATGCAAATCCAGCATGTACTGAATCAACGCCCGATGCAGCTTCGCAAAAGCGCCATGCATCGTGACAAAGCGACTACCTGAAAGCCGTGCTGCCCGATCAAAGTCCAACCCGGCAAACATTTCGCCAAGTTCAATATGATCACGCACTGCAAAATCAAAGGCCGGTTTGTCTCCCACCAAAGCGACCTCGACGTTTGCTTTCTCATCGGCACCCTCAGGCACACTCGCGTCTGGAAGGTTCGGGGTTTCCATCAAGATGCGATCAAGCTCCGATTGCACTTCATGAAACTGCGCCTCAATCGCCGCCAACTGATCCCCAATGCCAGAAATTTCCACTTTCAGCGCTTCAGCTGCCTCTTTTTGACCCTCTTTCATCAACAGACCGACTGACTTTGATCCGTCTTTCCGTTGGTTTTGCAGCGATTCGGTCTCAAGCTGTAACGATTTCCGTTTGGCTTCCAACGCTTGATAGGCCGACACATCAAACTCAACACCCTTACGTGCGAGTTGAGTGACCACGAGGTCAAGATCATTACGGAGAAGTTTGGGATCAAGCATGAGACTGTGTATTCCTTAAAAACCGAGCGAACGGCCAGCGAGCAAACCAATAAAACAAGCGGCTAAGCATACCAGAACGCTTGCCAGGATATAGAGGCCAGCCTGTGCCAACCGGCCTTGTTCGATCAACAGCAATGCATCCAGACTAAAGGCGGAAAACGTGGTGAACGCACCTAAAAATCCAACCTGAATCATGGGCCGCAACGCCTGATTGATGTCTGCTCGACCGCCCAACCAAGCCACAACAATACCGATGCAAAAACTCCCTAACACATTCACTAAAAGCGTCGCATAAGGAAATCCACTCGCGCCTAAACGAGCCACTCCCAAGGTCACTCCATAGCGAGAAACTGCACCCAAAGCGCCGCCTGCGGCAACCGACAACCAGATCATCGCTTCTGACCCAAGGCATAGATCACATCAACACCTTCGGGTGGCGTAAACTCAAACAATTCAGGATTCGGCTGTCCACGAAACACAGCAGTCAATGTCACTTGGGAGCGATTGCCCAAGGCATCTTCAATCGATAGATCCATCAAACGACTGCCGTCAAATCGGAGAATGACGGCTCGAGTCACCTCGTCAGTCGCTTGTGGCTCGAGCTGGTAGATCGCCATCGTTCCCGAACGCTCTTCAGTCACCTGAAAGCGCGAAGCAAGCATCTCGATATCACCACTCAAAATCGCAGCCGGAGAAGCCGCCAAAGCATCGTCAAGCGGACGTACCTGCACTTGATATAAATCCTCATCAAACACCCAAAGTACCTCTCCATCAGCAATCACGCTCTGCGCGAACGGTGGATCAGTTTTCCAATAAAAGACTGAGGCTGACGCAATCGCCAATTGACCGGTCATTTGGCTGATCGGGGTATTGTCCTGATCCAGCGTCCTTTGCGTAAAATCAGCTGAAAATGTTCGGTAAGGTTCCAGTAATCGCGACAAACTCTCAATCGGTGAGGCAGAGACGGCGACCGATCCACAAAGGATCAAGAGCATCATGAGATAGCGCATCAGCGAGGTCCCGGAGCCAAGACTTCACGGGAACCATTGGAGCCCATCTCACTCACCACACCCGCGGCTTCCATGGCTTCGATCATGCGAGCAGCTCGGTTGTAACCGATTTTGAGCTTCCGCTGTACAGCTGAAATCGATGCGCGGCGAGTCTCGGTCACAAAGGCAACCGCCTCATCGTAGAGGGGATCAGCTTCATCATCGCCATCTAAAAGCGATCCTTGTGCGTCGCCGTCACCGCCAGACTGCGCATTCAAAATCGCTTCTTCATAGGCAGGTTGTCCCTGGAGTTTCCAGTAGTTCACCACGTTATGGACTTCATGGTCATCGACAAAGGCACCATGCACTCGCACAGGAACAGGCTTGCCGGCTGGTAAATACAACATATCACCATGCCCCAATAACTGTTCGGCTCCACCCTGATCAAGCACTGTTCGTGAATCGATTTTCGAGCTCACCTGGAAACTAATCCGACTCGGAACGTTCGCTTTGATCAACCCGGTAATCACATCCACTGATGGTCGTTGTGTCGCTAAAATCAAATGAATCCCAGCCGCGCGTGCCTTCTGAGCCAAACGCGCAATCAACTGATCCACTTTTTTACCGACAATCATCATCATGTCAGCAAATTCATCGATCACCACCACAATAAAAGGCATCGGTTTTAAGGCTGGAGCCGTTTCATCTGGATCAAATCCGGATGGGACAAATGTTGGATCGGCGATGGGCTCTCCCCGATCGTCATGCTCGCGGACTTTTTGGTTATAACCCTCTAAATTCCGAACCCCGAGAGCGGCCATGAGCTTGTAACGGCGCTCCATTTCAGCCACACACCAACGCAGTGCGTTGGCGGCATCCTTCATGTCAGTCACCACAGGTGCTAGCAAATGCGGGATCCCTTCATAAATTGAGAGTTCTAGCATTTTTGGATCAACCAAAATCAACCGAAGATCATCCGGACGGGCTTTATACAACATGGATAAAATCATCGCGTTGACGCCGACCGACTTCCCAGAACCGGTGGTTCCTGCAACCAGTAAATGCGGCATTTTTGCGAGGTTCGCACACACCGACTGACCTGAAATATCATGCCCAAGTGCCAGCGATAAGACCGATGGGTCTTTGGTGTAGGCGTCACTCCCCAAAATCTGTGATAACCGCACCATTTCACGATGTTGATTGGGGATCTCGATACCCACAGTACTTTTGCCGGGAATCACTTCCACCACGCGAACACTAATCACAGCCAAGCTACGCGCCAAGTCTTTGGCCAGATTGGTAATCCGAGAGACTTTCACACCGGGCGCCGGATCAATCTCAAAACGCGTCACGACCGGACCCGGATTAATCGCGACAATTTGGGCCTCGACTCCAAATTCGCCCAAGCGACGAACCAATAAGTCGCCCATTTCCGTCAATTCGTCTTGAGAAAAACCCTTATCAGACGGTGGTTCCGCGGGATCCAGCAATGACAAATCGGGCAAGGACATCGCACCTTGAGACGATTTGCGACGTGGAGCGACTGGCTTAACCCCTGCAGTCGTTGGCTCATCGTCGTCCAGCAGACTCTGCGCTTCATTCAAAGGCGCGATAGTAATGTTTCGTTCCACTAATTCAGGGGAGGCGTCTGCACCAAACACCGGATCACGACGTCCACCATCGATCTGATCTAAGGCAGACAGATCCAAATGAGGCCCATTGTCCACTTCAGGTTCATGACTTGGGACTGACGGCTTCGTTGGCTCCGGCCGGTAAATATCACGGGTGGCTTTCAGACCCAACAACTCAGCCTCGATCTGCGCCACATCGGCTTCAGGAGGGCGAGGCGCTACCTTGGTTAAGGTATTCCGCACGCTCTTTGGTAACATGGCTCGATTCATTGGTGCCAAGAGACGACCCAGCCACGATCGACGACTCTCAATACTCAACTGCGACGGCTGGCTTTTTCCTGTCAGCATTCCTGAAAGCGAGCGCCCTGCCTCAACCATCACATATCCCACTGTTGCCAGCACATCTGGCCAAGACAGGGAAAAGACGACGGTCAATCCAATCAAACTCAATAAGAGCCCACCCAAAGCAGTGCCCGTTGGCCCAAAGTCACCAACTAAGCCTTGATTCAATACGCCGCCTAAAATCCCACCCCCGGTCGTCCCAATCGGTAGCCAATCCGAGCCTGCTCCGACATGCAGACCGAGAACAATGCAAAGCCCTGGAATCAACAGCATCAATCCGACAGCTCTGGCAATCCAGATGCGACCATCGGGAGTTCCGCGAACCACCCAGCGCACCAGTATCATTGGTAACCACGCCACCAGGAAGGCAGCATAACCAAACCACGACAACAGCCAATCAGAGACAAATGCTCCGACCGGACCGATGGCATTGTGGACGTCTCCTACGGCACCTTGGTAGGACCAGCCGGGATCTTCCAGATCAAAAGATAGCAGCGCTAAAAAAATAAAAATCGACAACGCAACGCCGAAAAGCCAAGTAACTTCACGGATTAAGCGCGTATACCAAAGCTGTGCTGTGGATTCGTTCAACCGAACTCCTTGGAGGATGGACTCATGACCTTTAATCTATACGCCTGAAACGACATCATCGCAGTTTAACAGAGAAGGACAGATCAATCGTGCATCATCAACTCATCATTCTTGGTTCAGGTCCAGCCGGATGGACAGCCGCTGTTTATGCCGCACGCGCAGGATTATCACCTGTCGTTGTCACGGGAACACAGGTCGGAGGCCAACTGACAACCACCACAGAGGTCGAGAACTGGCCAGGTGGAGTTGCCGATCTCCAAGGGCCTCAGTTGATGATGGATATGCAAGAGCATGCAGAGCGATTTGATACTGAGGTCATCAATGACCACATCCATACCGCCAAATTAACGCAACAACCCTTCGAGCTGATCGGTGACCAGGCAACCTACACCTGTGATGCACTGATCATTGCGACCGGTGCCAGCGCACAGTACTTAGGACTCGACTCGGAAGATGCATTTAAAGGGCGCGGCGTATCCGCTTGCGCGACCTGTGATGGGTTCTTCTACCGGGGTCGCTCTGTCGCCGTTGTGGGTGGCGGGAACACCGCTGTCGAAGAAGCGCTGTACCTCTCGAATCTGGCGGAATCTGTCAAGCTGATCCATCGACGCGATTCGCTTCGCGCTGAAAAAATCTTGCAAGACCGATTACTGGCCAAAGACAACATTGAAGTGATCTGGAACCATCAACTGGATGAGGTCTTAGGCGATGATGCCGGTGTGACTGGTCTTCGCCTCCGATCGACTGCAGATGATTCAACGCAACAAATCGACGTGCATGGCGTGTTCATTGCCATTGGACACAAGCCCAACACTGACTTGTTCGCCGGACAACTGAAGATGAATGGCGGCTATTTGATCGTTCGATCGGGGCTTGAAGGATTTGCCACAGAAACCTCCATTCCCGGTGTTTTCGCCGCGGGCGACGTGGCCGACCATATCTATCGACAAGCCATCACATCAGCTGGCTTTGGATGCATGGCGGCACTCGATGCGGAACGCTTCCTCGACGAGTCAGGACACTGATTCCCTGGATTCCCCCACAGCTTCTGGATTTTCCAGACGTTTCTGAAGCACTCGACGACCCAAACGGGTTGTTGTGTGCCGGTGGCGACCTGTCACCCGAGCGACTCAAACTTGCCTACAGCCGTGGGATTTTTCCGTGGTTTTCAGAAGGAGAACCGATCCTTTGGTGGAGCCCTGATCCACGATTGGTCCTCGAGCCTGCCGCCTTCAAGTTGAGGCGCAGCCTCAAGCAGTCCATCAAAAAACAGGGATTTGAAATCCGCACCAATCAACGATTTCGGGACATCATGTGTCTGTGTTCCTCAACACGACAGGACCGAGAAGGAACCTGGATTTCCGAAGAGATGATTGATGCGTATGTCGCACTTCACGAAGAAGGTGTCGCGGTCTCATTTGAAACCTATCTCAATGGCAATCTGGTTGGCGGCCTCTATGGCGTTCGGATTGGTCGAGTGCTGTTTGGAGAATCCATGGTGTCGCTGGTGCCTGATGCGTCAAAAGCAGCGCTTGCATCTCTTTGCCAAGAAGCTGATCGACATCAAATTGAACTCATTGATTGCCAGGTCCCAACATCGCATCTTCAGTCACTCGGTGCTAGCCTCATCACTCGCGAGACTTTTATCGAGAGGATTGGTGAACTAATGTTATGAGTGGTTTTGAAGCACTAAAGTTTTTTGCGACAGCACCTCATCCCTGCAGCTATCTCGACGGACAAGAAGCGACGACGCTGTTTGTCGAGCCCAATACACCATTAAGCGCCGAGCAAGTGGTGAAACTTGCAGAGTCTGGATTTCGTCGTTCTGGTCGCTACATCTACAGGCCGCATTGCAGTCAATGCTCGGCCTGCATTTCTGTTCGTGTCCCGATTGCGAGCTTTCAACCAAAACGCCGCCAGATCAGAACCCGAAAACAGAATCAAGATGTCACCTTCAATGCGCGATCACCAATTCTCGATGAAGACCATTATGAACTGTATCGGCGCTATATCGAGGTTCGTCACGCAGATGGCGATATGTACCCGCCCTCGCCTGCGCAATATGAATCCTTTCTTGCCTCCAATCATGCTCACGCATTTTTTTTAGAAGCTCGAATCGGGCAACAGCTGATTGCAGTCACCCTATTTGATGAAATTCCTGGAAACGGCCTGTCAGCCATTTACACGTTTTTCGATCCTGATCCGGCCTTTGACTCCCGAAGCCTCGGACGTTTGATGATCCTACAATTGATTGAAATCGCCCGCGGACTCGAGCTCACCTACCTGTATCTAGGCTATTGGATTCGCGATTCTCAAAAAATGGCCTACAAAACTGAATACCGTCCAATTGAGATGCTGATCAACAGTAGGTGGATTCGCGCGGAGTAAGCGGGCATAATCGCGCCTTTCATTACGCCCGAAGGGAGCCAAATGGCAAAAGAAGATTCAATTGAAATGGAAGGCACGATTGTTGATACGTTGCCAAACACCATGTTCCGTGTCGAACTCGACAACGGTCATGTGGTGACCGCCCATATTTCTGGAAAGATGCGCAAGCACTATATCCGAATCCTGACCGGTGACCGTGTGACAGTCGAACTGACTCCGTACGACCTCAGCAAAGGCCGGATCACGTTCCGAGCACGCTAATCTTTTGCCATCCCGGGATCACCGGGATGACCGAATCTTAGGCTGTTTCTTTCGACTTCACTTCACGAGGCGTCATCTCGAACGCGAGCTCGTCATTTGAATCGACTGTCACAAGCACACTGCCGCCACCTGACAAGTTGCCAAACAAGATCGCATCAGCCAGTGGGCGTTTGATCGCCTCCTGAATCAAGCGCGCCATCGGTCGAGCGCCCATGGTCTTGTCATAGCCACGCTTGGCAAGCCAGCGCATCGCAGACTCATCCAACTCAATGGAGACCTTACGGTCATCCAACTGCGCCTGGAGTTCCGCAATGAACTTATGGACGACCTGCTCAATCACATCCTCAGGTAAGGCGCCGAACTGAACGATCGAATCCAAGCGATTCCGGAATTCCGGTGTAAACAGCCGTTTGATCGCTTCCATCGCATCGGTCGTTTGATCCTGTTCATTAAACCCGATACTTCGCTTCGACAAGCTCTCAGCTCCGGCGTTGGTGGTCATAATCAACACCACATGGCGGAAATCAGCCTTTCGACCGTTATTGTCGGTTAAGGTTCCATGGTCCATCACCTGCAGTAGCAGATTGAATACATCAGGATGGGCTTTTTCGACTTCGTCCAGCAACAACACACAATGCGGATTTTTAGTGATTGCTTCCGTCAGTAATCCACCCTGGTCAAATCCAACATAGCCCGGCGGCGCACCAATCAATCGACTGACGGTATGGCGTTCCATGTACTCCGACATATCAAACCGCACCAACTCGATTCCAAGTGTGCGAGCCAATTGCCGACTGACTTCGGTTTTACCTACTCCAGTCGGCCCCGCAAACAAGAAGCAACCAACCGGCTTACCTTCTTGCTTCAAACCGGCACGCGACAATTTGATGGCTGAACTCATGCGCTCAATGGCTTCATTTTGACCAAAGACCGTCAGCTTCAGATCACGCTCGAGATTCTCGAGCACTTCAGAATCTGATTTAGAGATCTGCTTCGGGGGAATCCGCGCAATATTCGCAACAACTGTTTCGATCTCAGGCACTCCGATGACTTTTTTCCGTCGTGACGGTGGCATCAAACGCTGCATTGCACCTGCTTCATCAATGATATCGATCGCTTTATCCGGTAGATGGCGGTCACTCATATATTTTGCGGATAATTCAACCGCAGAGGTCAAGGCAGCCTTCGTGTATCGCAGTTCATGATGTTCTTCAAACCGTGACTTCAGCCCATTTAAAATCTTGATCGTGTCTTCGATCGACGGCTCAAGCACATCGACTTTTTGGAAGCGACGTGCCAACGCCCGATCTTTTTCAAAAATTCCCCTGAATTCCTGAAAGGTGGTCGAACCAATGCACTTCAACTGCCCAGAGGACAGCAGAGGTTTCAAGAGATTCGATGCATCCATGACACCGCCGGATGCGGCTCCAGCGCCGATGATGGTATGAATCTCGTCGATAAACAGAATCGAATGCTTCTCTTTCTCGAGCTCGCCAAGCAACGCCTTCAAGCGTTTTTCAAAATCACCCCGATACTTGGTTCCAGCCAGTAATGAACCCAAATCCAATGAATAGACCACAGCATCCGCGATCACATCCGGTACTTGACCTTCCTCAATCCGGTAGGCAAGTCCTTCGGCAATCGCAGTCTTACCGACACCCGCTTCACCGACGAGCAATGGATTGTTCTTCCGTCGACGGGACAAGGTCTGAATCACACGGGACAGCTCCTCATCACGACCAATCAATGGATCGATACGACCTTTCTTCACTTCTTTATTCAAGTTAGTGCAATACCCATCCAAGTTGGACGTCCGCTCTTCACTCGAGGCATTTTGATTGGATTGGGCATCCGTCTCAGATTCTCCATCAGCGCCTGTGTCTTCTGACTTGGCAATCCCATGGCTGATATAGTTGACCACATCAATCCGAGCGATTTCCTGTTGTTTTAAGAAATACACAGCCTGCGACTCTTGCTCTGAGAAAATCGCAACCAGCACGTTGGCGCCGGTGACTTCTTGTTTACCAGAAGACTGTACATGGAAGACCGCACGCTGTAAGACCCGCTGGAATCCCAGCGTCGGTTGCGTATCACGCTCTGACTCTTCTGGCAGCGCCGGAGTGGTTTGCGTGACAAACTGCTCAAGCTCTTCCCGCAGTTTGGATAGATCAGATCCACAGGCATTGAGAACCTGCACAGCTGAGGCATTGTCCAATAGACCCAGCAACAGATGCTCGACTGTCATGTACTCATGACGGAGCTCTCTGGCGCGTTTAAAAGCACTATTGAGGGTGACTTCAAGATCGCGACTCAACATACAGTTCTCCTTATCAATCCTCGGCGATGTCGACTTGACACATGAGAGGATGCTGATTTTCTTTCGCATACTCGACAACATGCTCCGCTTTGGTTTCTGCGATGTCTTTCGGGTACACCCCACACACAGCAGCCCCTTTGGTATGCACAGTCAGCATGATTTGCGTCGCCTGCTCCTGATCCATATTAAAGAATAACTCCAAAACATGAATCACGAATTCCATTGGCGTAAAATCGTCATTGAGCATAATGACTTTATACATCGGCGGCTTTTTCAGCTCAGGCTTCGCAACGGCGACGCCATAATCCTCGTCTGGATCAAAGCCTGGGATGTCAGGTTCACTCATTGAATCGAAACGTCCTTTGTTACACAGTGACTTTATGGGGACAAAATGGTCCGAGTAAAGAGAAACTCATCGGAAATTTTAATGCCAATCCTCTTCACACGAATAAGGTCATGCGATCGATGATTTATCAATGCAATGTCGCGCAAATGAAATACGACAGACACGCGCCCGAGATGCACTCGTTTTTTCAAGCAGTCCCGCATATCCAGCAGCTCGCTGAAGCATCTCCAGGGTTTATCTGGCGGGAAACCGACGAAGACGATCCGACGATTGCCCATCGTCTGGGCGGCGATTTCATCGTCAATTTATCCGCCTGGCAGAGTCTTGATGCCTTGTATGGCTTTGTTTTCAGCCAATCCCATCGCGCCATCATGGTGGCGCGCGATCATTGGTTTACACATGTTGGAAAACCACTGTCGGTCGTTTGGTTGGCCAACAACGCTCCCTATCCAACCTGGGATGAAGCGATTGACCGGCTGCACATGCTCTGGGAATACGGACCCACATCAGAAGCCTTTGATTACAGTTGGGCACGACGAGAAGGCTTAGTGACCGAAACTTTCCCGGTTTAGCATCGGCCAGAGACAAAAAAACCCCGGAAGCTTTTGCTGCCGGGGTCTTTTTCAGGCTGATCCTGATTACATGTTTTTGATCATTTCCTGACCAAATTCAGAACAGGAGACCAGCGTCGCGTCGCCCATCAGGCGTTCAAAGTCATAAGTGACTTTCTTCGACTGAATCGCACCTTCCATGCCTTCAATGATCAGATCGGCTGCCTCGAACCACCCCAAATGACGCAGCATCATCTCTGCCGACAGAATCAATGAACCTGGGTTCACTTTGTCCTGACCAGCATACTTTGGCGCCGTGCCGTGAGTTGCTTCAAAGATGGCGACTTCAGCACCGATGTTTGCGCCGGGAGCAATCCCGATACCACCCACCTGAGCAGCCAGAGCGTCTGATAGGTAATCACCGTTTAAGTTCAGGGTCGCAATCGCACTATATTCTGCAGGACGTAGCAGAATCTGTTGCAACATGGCATCAGCGATCACATCTTTGACCACAATGTCATTGCCTGTTTTGGGGTTCTTGATCACACACCAAGGACCACCATCCAATAGCGTGGCACCGAACTCTTCCCGAGCCAGTTCATAACCCCAGTCCTTAAAGGCACCTTCAGTGAACTTCATGATGTTCCCTTTGTGGACTAAGGTCACACTCGGTAAATCATTATCAATCGCATACTGGAAGGTCTTACGAACCAAGCGCTTGGTCCCTTCTTCAGACACCGGCTTGATACCAATTCCACAGTTCTCTGGGAAACGAATCTTGGTGACGCCAAACTCGTTCCGCAGGATATCGATCAGCTTATCTGCTTCCGGTGTTCCGGCTTGATACTCGACGCCGGCATAGATGTCTTCCGAGTTCTCACGGAAAATCACCATATTCGTCTTTTCAGGTTCTTTGACTGGACTTGGTACGCCGGTGAAATAACGCACTGGACGCAAACAGAGGTACAAATCCAACTGCTGACGAAGAGCAACGTTCAACGAACGAATACCACCACCCACGGGCGTCGTCAGAGGGCCTTTGATCCCCACTTTATATTCCTTAAATGCATCGAGTGTTTCCTCAGGAAGCCACTCATCGGCACCATAGGTGGCGACAGATTTTTCACCACAAAACACTTCCATCCATGAAATTGACTTGGCACCGCCGTAGGCCTTCTCAACCGCAGCGTTGACAACATCAATCATTGGCGGAGTGATATCGACTCCGATACCATCGCCTTCAATGAAGGGAATGATTGGGTTATTGGGGACGTTGAGCGATCCATCCTGGTTCACAGTGATTTTTTCGCCTGACGTCGGCACTTGGATGTGTTGGTAGCCCATCCTTTTCTCCTGTTGTGCTGTATCACGTTTGTATTGCGGGTGCGGATATTACCACTGTTTTGGTCCGACCACTTCACGAATTGTCTTGTTCTTTGGGATAGGTATGCTCGTTCTTTTTAACAAACCCTACGGAGTCCTCTGTCAATTCACAGGCGGTGAAGTGACGCTCAAAGACTACCTCGATATTCCCAATATCTATGCCGCAGGACGTCTCGATAAAGACTCAGAAGGACTGTTGATCCTGACTGACGATGGGCGCCTGCAAGATCACATCGCCAACCCCAAACATGGAAAACAGAAAACCTACTGGGTGCAAGTCGATGGTGCAATCACCGAAGAGGCTTGCCGGAGGCTCACCGACGGTGTTCTCTTAAAGGACGGTCCAGCGCGAGCCATTCATTGTCAAATCATCAATCCCCCCGACGTCCCGCCGCGCGACCCACCGGTCCGTTTTCGTCAACACATTCCAACCAGTTGGATTGAAATCACGCTCGATGAAGGCCGTAATCGGCAAGTACGTCGCATGACCGCCGAGACCGGATTTCCCACTCTGCGTTTGGTGAGAAGCGCCGTCGGTGAATACTCCTTGGGTGATTTATCCCCAGGCGAGTATCGAGTGATGGATACAACTCGGGTAGAATCCGCCCATGCAAAACAAAGACACTCAAGTCATCGTCGGCATGTCAGGCGGCGTTGATTCCTCAGTGACCGCCTATCTCCTTAAAGAACAGGGCTATGCCGTCAGCGGCATGTTCATGAAAAACTGGGATGAAGACGATGGCACGGAATACTGCACCGCCATTGCAGATCTCAAAGATGCTGAACAAGTCGCCAATACCTTGGAAATCCCCCTTCATCGGGTCAATTTTGCCGCGGAATATTGGGATGATGTGTTCGAAAATTTTCTCTCCGAAGTCAAGGCAGGAAGAACCCCAAACCCGGACATCCTCTGTAACCGAGAAATCAAGTTTCGCGCGTTTCTTGATTATGCCCGAGAGCTCGGTGCAGATCTCATCGCCACCGGGCACTACGTCCGTCGTGTCGACAGCGAAAACCCACTGCACCGAGGTCTCGATCGAAATAAAGATCAAAGCTATTTTCTCTGGGCCCTCACCGAAGAGCAGGTCAAATCCTCGCTGTTCCCGGTCGGTGATTTGCTCAAACCGAAAGTGCGCGATATTGCCGAAGCTCAGGGGTTTATCACCGCTCGTAAAAAAGATTCCACCGGAATCTGCTTTATTGGTGAGCGTCGCTTCAGCGACTTTCTCAAAACCTACGTCAAGCCCGCTCCTGGGCCCATCATCACGGATGACGGCGAGGTCATTGGAGAACATCAAGGACTGATGTTTTACACCTTAGGGCAACGTCAGGGTCTTGGCATCGGTGGACTCAAACACCATTCCGACGCGCCTTGGTTTGTTGCTGACAAACAGCTCGAGACCAATGCGCTTGTCGTGGTTCAAGGCACTGATCACCCCAAACTCTTCGCCAAAGGACTGTTAGCCCGCCAAATCAACTGGATTGGCAAGCCACCGAGTCTTCCTGGACGCTACACAGCAAAAGTCCGTTACAGGGCGCCGGATGCGCCTTGTGCAATTGAAATGCGTGGCGACGATCTTCACATAACATTTGACCAACCCGAACGAGCCATCACGCCCGGCCAATCGGTCGTGATTTACGACGGTGAAGCTTGTCTCGGCGGCGCCGTGATTGAGGAAGCCCTTGCATGAGTAATCCAAACCGCCTGTATCCACTGTGTGCACTCGCACTGGCGGCCCACCAAGTCGATCGACTCGCCAACACCGGTTTAGTCCCTCACGATGAGTTTGAGCTACTCATGCAGAGCACGCTCAGCTTGAATCCCGAAACCCCGCTTGATGTCTACGGCGGGAGCATCGATGGATTGAGACCTGGAGCCAAAATGCTTCGAGAAATGCTGGGGCGCGGCGGCAATCGAAAATACCCGGAGGCCATCCGGTATTTCATCAGCCTCATGCAAGTCGAACGACAGCTTTCCAAGCAACCGCAATTACTTGATCAACTCGGCGGACATCTTGAAGTGGCCGTCCAAAAGGCCGAACAACTCGGACCGACGCACGAGTCTGTGATTGAGACACTGAATACCGCCTATCAAGAAACTGTCTCAACCCTCAAATTCCGTATTATGGTGACCGGAAACCATGGCCGGCACCTGCAACAGGGTAACAATCCTGCTAAAGTACGAGCACTCCTCTTAAGCGGTATCCGCGCGGCCATGCTGTATCGACAGCTCGGTGGTGGACGACTGTCGCTATTATTTCAGCGAGGCCGCGTATTCAAGGAATTGGAATCAATCGGTTTATAGGAACATCATGAATTTATCAACGCTGACCGCGATTTCGCCAATTGATGGGCGTTACGCATCCAAAGTTGACGCGCTGCGTCCAATCGCCAGTGAATTCGGATTGATGCGTGCTCGCGTCGAAGTGGAACTGGCCTGGATCAAATCACTGGCGAGCCATCCACAGATTGACGAAGTCGCACCCTTGTCTGAACAAGCGATTGCTGAAATCGATGCCATCGTCACCGATTTCTCAGAAGACGATGGGCAACGCGTCAAAGCGATCGAACGCACCACCAATCATGATGTCAAAGCCATTGAGTACTTCATCAAAGAACAGTTCGACAACAATCCAGAACTCCGTTCGATTTCGGAGTTCGTTCACTTCGCCTGCACCAGTGAAGATATTAACAATCTCTCCTATAGCTTAATGCTCACCCGCATGCGAGACGACGTGCTTCAACCAACGATGCGTCAAATCATCGATTTGTTGCGATCCAAGGCCAATGAGTGGGCGTCTCACCCAATGCTCTCTCGAACCCATGGACAAAGTGCATCACCAACCACCGTTGGGAAAGAACTGGCGAACGTGGTTGCCCGCATGGAACGGCAGCTGACTCAGTTCGAAGCAGTGCAGTTGTTGGGTAAGCTCAATGGTGCCGTTGGGAACTACAACGCGCATCTGTCAGCCTATCCCGATGTTGACTGGGCGGCTCATGCCGAAAGCGTCATCACAAACCTCGGACTCACGTTCAATCCCTACACCACACAAATCGAGCCACACGATTGCATCGCTGAGTACTTCGATGCACTGAAGCGATTCAACACCATTTTGATGGATCTCAATCGCGATCTGTGGAGCTACATTTCACTGGATTATTTCAAGCAGAAAACGGTCGCTGGTGAAGTCGGCTCGTCAACCATGCCACACAAGGTCAATCCGATTGATTTTGAAAACTCCGAGGGAAATCTAGGGCTTGCCAACGCGGTGCTTGAACATCTATCCGCCAAACTGCCCGTGTCTCGCTGGCAGCGGGATTTGACCGATTCAACGGTCCTCCGCAATGTCGGGGTTGGCGCGGCGCATGCATTAATCGCTTATGAATCCTCACTCAAAGGCTTGAACAAACTCGAGATCAATCTGGCTGTCATCACCGACGATTTGGCCAAACGCTGGGAAGTTCTGGCAGAGCCTGTACAGACCGTCATGCGGCGCTATGGCATCGAAAAACCTTACGAACAACTCAAGGAGCTGACGCGAGGCAAGCCCATCGATCAAGAGTCCTTGCGTGCGTTTATCAGCCAATTGGAGATCCCCGACGAGGCCAAACAAGCCCTTCTGGAGATGACACCGTTAAGCTATACAGGCACAGCTGAGGCTCAGGCACGCGCCGTATGAGCGTGGAGCGATTACAGGGTGTGTCCTTAAACGACGGCCAGACCCTGGCTCGCTTCTGGCAGCAAGCACCTGTCATTCTTGAACAAGCTGTCGATACCAATGGATTGGTTCCAGAGACCGACACACTGGTGCAGATCCTCACAGAAACTGACATGCCGAGTCGATTACTGACCGGAGCTGAAGGTCAAACATTTACCCTCGATGCGGGGCCATTTGATCGCTTTCATCCCCCCAAAAAGCCTTGGTCTGTTCTGATTCACGCACTTGAACACCTCTTCCCAGAGTACGATCAGATCCGCAAATCGATTCACTGGCTTCCGCATTGGCGATTCGAGGACTGTATGCTTTCATGGGCCTCAGTCGGCGGCAGCGTCGGTCGGCATTGTGATGAGTTCAGCGTGTTTTTAATCCAGTTAAATGGACGCCGAACATGGGAAATTGGCCCTGAAGCAACAGTCGAGACACCAACAGTACCCGGTCAACCCATCGCGTTAGTCGAGCCGCTTGACCCCTGGACGAGCTGGACTGCACATCCCGGTGACGTCTTGTATTTACCTCCGAAAATGATTCACCACGGTGTCAGCCTCGATCCAGACTGCATGACATTATCGATCGGATTTCGTGCTCCCGATGCCGGCGCATTGCTCGAGGGGGCCCTGGAAACGCTCGATCGTCAATCCAACATCCCGCGGTTTAACGATGCCGGACGGCAGTACCACGGACAGCCCGCTGAAATTCTGGCCAGCGACCTACTCGAAGCCAAAGCAGCCATCATTCGCTATCTCGAGCAACCCGAAGTCCTCGAACACCTGCTGGCAACTCGCGTGACGACACCTTATTTGGACCTCGATAGCCATCAGGAAATCAGTGATGAAGACATCGACCAACAAATCGAATCGGTGACACAATGGGAGCTCGACCCCGGCTGCCGGATGGCCTATGTCAATCAAACGCTTTACATCAATGGAGAACGGATCGGTGATCAAACCCCTTCTGAACTGCTTCACTTGGCCAATACGCGCACTGTTCAATCGGCTGACATCAGGAAGCTTCAAGGCCTCTGGCTCGACACCATCATCGAACTCATCCGAACAGAATCGCTCCTACCGACCGAAGACGACGGTTCGTGAAGTGAGCTGGGCTCAAGCCCAGGATGCGCTGCAATCAATCCGCACCCAAGTCTTTATCGAAGAACAAGGCATTGATCCTGCCGACGAGTGGGACCCTGCCGATCGCGATGCGATCCACCTTCTCGCAGAGCGCGACGGCACCGCGGTCGGTTGCGCACGCATACTGGATCGGCAAAAAATTGGACGAATGGCCGTACTACCCAGCGTTCGACACAAGAATATCGGCAGTAAGTTGTTACGTGCAGCCATCCAAATCATTCAGGATGCCGGACAGACACCAACGCTCGGTGCGCAGATCACGGCCATGGGGTTTTATGCCAACCACGGGTTTTTACCGGAAGGGCCTGTCTTTGACGACGCAGGGATTCCCCATCGCACCATGACACTGACGGGCGATACCAGTAAAACACTCATGCCGTTAGATGCAGAATCACTCCGGTTCGATACGCCAACACTGTTGGTTGCGATTGAGCCTCATCGCAACGAGGGAGACATGCGCATCAATCTCCTGAGGTTGTCTGATGACGAAGCCAGTTGGCTGACTCCTCGACTGTGTTGCTATGCCGCAACACACGGTGCGGATACATTGATACTCGAAATCCCTGAGGGTGAAGTCCGTTTTCCCCTAGAACCGCTAGAGCAGATGTAATGCTGCTCCAAGGCCTGACCCAAAGCTGGCCAATGCCGTTTTGGATACTGATTCAGATCCTCTTTTGGACGCTTCTGGTCCGCTCGATCTTTCTTCTGGATGTGAATCGATTACGCAGTTTCAGTGACGTCAGCGCCTGGGCCTCGAGCCTGATTTTTTTCGCCTTATTATGGCGGTTAAACGCCGGCATTGAGCCTGGACTCTCCTTCCATATTTTTGGCTCAGCACTCATGACATTGCTGTTTGGATTTCCGTACATGCTCATCGGCGGGGTCTTGGGAATGATTGCTAACGCCCTCTCCGGTGTCGGCCAGATCGTCGACATTCCTGCGTCTGCAATCGCGGTTCTCATCATTCCAGGCGGAACAACCTATCTCATCTGGAAACTCTCATTACGGTTGTTACCGCCAAACTTTTTCGTCTATGTGTGGGGATGTGGATTCTTTGGTGCGACAATTGGCATCATGGTCACAGCAACAGTGGTGACCACCTTGCTGTGGCTCTCAGACCTCTACTCGCTTGACTATCTGTTGGACTTCTACTTCCCTTATGCACTGATGCAAACCTTCCCTGAAGGGTTTATCACAGGCACCGTCTTATCCTTGTTGGTGATTTATCAACCGGAGTGGGTCGCCACCTTCAGGGACGAGTTTTACCTCCATCACAAGCAACCAGGTGATGCGCATCATCGGCCAAAAAAAGAAACCTCAGACGAGTGACCAGCCCGGTGCATGGGTTCCGGTTTTATAAGGGAAAAACTCCATCATCTGACCCTCTTCAATCCGTTGCTGCAGCCCCTTCCAGTAGTCGGCTTCAAACAGATCCCCGTGCAACTTCGCAAACTCTTTTCGAATCTGTACCGACGGGAACAGGAACGTCGCAAACTCTTCCGGAAATACATCTTCGGCGGCGATGGTGTACCAGGGTTCAGAGGCCATTTCCTGTTCATAGGTCTGAGGCTCTGGAATCTTTCTGAAATTCACTTCAGTCAAATAAGAGATTTCATCATAGTCATAAAACACCACACGACCATGACGAGTGACCCCGAAATTCTTCAGTAGCATGTCACCTGGGAAAATATTGGCGGCAGCCAGTTGCTTAATCGCCTGACCATATTCATCGAGAGCCGCCAACCGTTCTTCATCTGTACAGGCTTCGAGGTAAATGTTCAGGGGTGTCATTCGGCGTTCGGTATACAAATGCTTGATCACCACTTGATCCCCTTCAACCGAGACCGAATTCCCACAGAGCTCCAGTAACTCTTTCAAACACGCTGAATGAAACCGTTCCAGTGGGAGTGAGAGATTGGAGAATTCCTGAGTGTCCGCCATTCGACCCACCCGATCATGCACTTTCACCAAATGATATTTATCAAGGACAGTTTGCCGCGTGACATTCTTACTCGGTCCAAATTTGTCTTTAATGAGCTTAAACACAATCTCAAACGAGGGCAGCGTAAACACCGACATCACCAACCCTTTGATTCCAGGAGCGATCATGAACTCGTCGTTCGATTCCACCAAATGCCGGTTAAATAACCGCACAAACTCCGTCTTTCCGTGTTTATAAAAGCCAATGGCCGAATACAATTCATGCTTCTGCTTCACAGGCATTAACGTCTGTAAAAACCGCACAAAATCACTGGGGATCGGTACATCCACCATGAAATAACTGCGTGTGAAGCTGAAGACAACACTGACGTCTTCAGGCTCAGAAATCACAGCATCCAACTCCACACCCGTGTCTTTTCGGTGCATCAGTGCAAACACAATGGGATACAACCCCTGATCCGACACTAACCGCCCGACCAAATAAGCGCCTTTGTTGCGATAAAACACGGGCTTTAACAACTCAAGCCGTGACGATTCGTCGGTGAAGAATTCCCCCGGCACCGCCTCATCAATCCCCGCCATCATTTGTTGCTTGGCAGCCGCCTGATCCGCCCAGCCGACTTTAAAGGCATAATCGATCAATAAACGGTCGCACACCTCAGATAAGGTGTCGGCAAAGGTGTATTGCATAAAAATATCGACCTGACCGGTCGCGTTGACACCCTGATCACCGAACCAAGAATTTAAGAACGCGGTGTCATCGTTGATGTTCTGATGCTTGAAGATGTCGCAATAAATGGAATTGAAAAAGGTCTCGCAGAGTTCAGGGTCCGTGCGTTCTTGAATCAATACCACATAATTTCGACGTGTTTCTGCCCAAATCTCGTGGGTCAGATTTTCATATCCGACGCGTTCAGATAACGTCCGATGCACAGCCTGAACCGCATCCTCATAGAGATCGATCCGTTCCTGGGCTGCTTTTTGCACGTCCCGCCAAGCCTGTTCTTCAAACCGACTCCTGGCACCCAAGGTGATATTGATGAACTGGTGACGGTACGCGGCAAATCCATCCAGGATCGTTTGCGCCACCTGTCTCGGTGAATAAATCTTCACAGTGCGGTCTGGCTTTGTCCGTAAGTTTTGGCGTGCGCTAAAAACCGTCGCTCATTTTCAGTCGAAACCCGAGATAGCACCTGGTTACGGTGCGGGAACCGGCCAAAACGCTCAACGATGGCTTTATGCTCACACGCATAATCGACAAATGACTGAAATCTGGGCTTGTCTTCGATCGATGCAAGCTCGAATAAACGCGTCATTCCCTGCACACACAATGCCTGATCAGACAATAATTCACTATGCTCCAAAGGCATCAAAGCAAACACTTGCTGAATCAAGGGGAGTTCTTCGAAAATCCCAGACACTTGTCCGCGCCTGGCCAATTTGACCGCACGCGAATCGCCAGCGAAGGCGCGCGCGGTTCCTCGGAAGAGATTGCGAGTAAATTGGTCCAACAGAATAATCAGAGCTAACCGGCTCTCAGGCTCGCTTTCCCAATCCTTGAAACCACCCGCCAACGCCAGTTCCACGCGATGTCCAAACCGTTGGCCAATCTCTTTGTCAACCTCAACACCACCCATAAACCAGCGCTTGTCTTGCTTCTTGGCAAGATCACCAGCGGCATATTCGGTAAACCAGTAATCGAGGACCTGACGAGCAACCTGGCTCGATATCACATCATCCATGTGTTCAATTGTCATAACCAGAGTCTATCCGCGAAGTCTTCTGCAATGCTAGTCGCAAACGCAGCAACCTACCGAAATTTCACAATCTCCACACGGTCGGGTGAGAGACCACCAGGTGCAACCAAGGGACCCAACCCTTGCGCATGGTCAATCCTCAGTCCAGCCTCTTCGAGGAGCGACTGAACATGCACTGCGCGAGCATTGGATTCAGTGATGGCATCAGTCAGGGTTCCTCCTGGGGTGACCGGTCGGTAGGCGACAATAGCCAATTCAGAGGCATCCAAGGACTGCATGCGAACTGCGATCTCGCGAAGTACATCGCGACTCTCGGGACTCACTCGATTACCGGCAAATTCCACGGGCAGAATCATCCGACCGTCCGTCAACAACTCCTGCGCACCGGCGAACTGAGACTGATCGATGTCCGGTTCAACCAGTCGAATATGCACGTATTGGCGACGGTTGCCACGCTCGATCCCATAAGCGGATAAGTAACGAGGAACCTCGCCTTTCAGTTTCACTACAAAATACACCTGTGTGCCATTGGGACCATAGAGTTCACGCACTTGAAACAGCGTATTGGCCCACAATCCGCTGATACCACAGCCTCTGCTTTCACACGAAAATAAAATCTCAGCACCCTGCTCGGTCATCTTGCTTTTTAACGTCGCCATGAAGGGTTCGTACTCTTCGCGAGCGCCGAGCTCGTAGGTGATATCCACCACATGCCCTTCGATATCCAGCTCTTTATCGATCACCAACCGATTATTCACTCGCTCGACCCGCTCCAGGGGCAGCCGAATTGCCGACTGCACTCCTTCTCGGTACCGCACAATCTCCGAGCCGAGTGGTCTTTCGACTTCGGGCAGATCCGATGACCCTGGAATATCGGCTGCCCAAGACAGCTGCGAAAGCATCATCGAACCAAACAAAACCCAACTCTTCATTGCTACGAAAGCCTCTCTAGTAACCAGTGTGCGATCGCCTCTTCGGCGCCTTCTAAGTGGAGATGGTGACCACCGGGAAAAGTTTCCACCCTTATGTCCCGACAAAGTGAAATTCGTTCGGGTAAAAACAGTGGCTGTTGAAAAAAGCCCACATCACCCAAGACCAGGGAAATCGGCATTTCCAAGCGTTGAATAAACACTTGGATTTGATTCTCATCCAAGCGAAATAATGGAGGCAATGTCAAAAATTGATCCGCAGACCAGGTCCAACCACCCTCGCTTCTCACCAAACCCCGGCGGACAATGGGCTCTGCTGCCTCGCGAGTCAAAGGCACCACGCCACCTCGAACCCGCGCTTCGATCGCTTGATCAATGGTTTCGTACACGGGCTTCGATCGATCGCCGATCCGTTTCAATCGATCAGTCGCCTGTCTCAGCAAATCCGGCGCCTCGCCGTCGGGGTAGGTCCAGGGACCCAAGCCCTCGAGTAACCAGAGTGCGTCAATGCGATCGGGATAAGCACTCGCCACCAAGGTTGCGACTGCAGCACCCATGGAGTGTCCAAGAATCGTTGCACGCTCCCACCCGAGGGCATCCAACATCGCAATCACATCAGGCACACCATCCCAAATGTGATAAGGCCGACCGAAATGATCGGTCAATCCATGGCCCCGTTGATCGATCGCGACCACACGGCAGCCGCTCAATTTGGGTGCCAATCGTTCGAAGGACGCGGCGTTATCGAGCCATCCATGCAGGGCAAGCACCGGAACTCCATCGACAGGACCGAAGCAAAGCCCGTGAACCGTCAGCCCAGGAAGATCAAACCGAATCGATTCTGACATCAGGGCTGATAAGCCCCCACTAAGGTTGCTGCACCTGGCAAAAATGCAGAGAGCTTGAGGAGGTAAGCAGTTGCAGGCACCGCACGCGGCTGTACATCGACCTGTGCTTGCCCTTCGGTCAGATACCCGACGATCTCAGTTAAAATGGGTTGATGAAACACAAATAAACTCCCATCAGAGGCATGCGATTCAATCACTGCCATCGCGTCTGGCCAATCATCTTCAGGCGTGATTCCGTCAATGATCTCTGGTTCCAGATCAGACCCCAGTGACTGAAGCACCAGCGCAGCTGTTTGTTGCGCCCGAATACGCGTTGAGCAAAACACCGACGTCGGGATCCATCCCCCATTTTTTAATTGAGTCCCGGTGCGACTTGCTTCGCTTTTGCCCTTCGGCGTGAGTTCACGATCGCCGTCGTTGACGGCAAATGGAACCGCTTCACCATGCCGCATTAATATGATGTTCATTGAGCCTCCTTTGAGGTCTGATAGTATGCGGCCAAACCCAGACAGAAAAGACCCTATGAAAATCGTTTCTTTCAATATCAATGGAATTCGTGCACGAATCCATCAACTCGAAGCCCTCAAACAACACTTAAATCCCGATGTCATCGGACTTCAGGAAGTCAAAGTGGCCGATGAGCAATTTCCTTATGATGACCTTGAATTCTTGAACTATCGATTTGATACGCACGGACAAAAAGGTCACTACGGAGTTGCCTTGGCTTCAAAACCCGAACCACTGAGGGTCGTTCGCGGCTATGCTACTGACGCTGAAGATGCGCAGCGCCGGATGATTCGCGGAGTCTACACCTTGGGGGACGGCACGGAAATCACGGTCTTTAATGGGTACTTTCCGCAAGGGGAATCCCGAGACCACCCGATTAAGTTTCCTGCCAAAGAAGCCTTCTACCGCGATTTGCTCACGACGCTTGAAACCGAATACACACCCTCAGATCAGATTGTGATCATGGGTGATTTCAATATCGCCCCCGTTGATCACGACATCGGCATCACCGATGACGCCAAAAAGCGCTGGCTGAGGACTGGCAAAACCTCGTTCTTGCCCGAGGAGCGCGCATGGTTTGAACGGCTGATTCAATGGGGTCTTGTTGACAGTTGGCGTTCGATCCACCCAGAGGTCTCTGATCGCTATAGCTGGTTTGACTATCGATCACGTGGTTTTGAAGATGACCCGAAACGCGGCCTTCGAATTGATCACATTCTGGTCTCCAAACCACTGATGGAACGGATGACCGACTGTGGTATTGACTACACGTTGCGAGCAATGGACAAGCCATCCGATCACTGCCCGGTGTGGATCACTCTTGAGTAAGACGCCTCAAGGGCGGGTGTCGGCTACCAATCGGAGTTCACGATTCGGTCGCACCCGCTCGATGGATTCTTGATACAACGGATGGGCTTTGAATTGCAACAGCGCATCGTCTGAGCCAAATTCCGCATACACCACCACATCGACTTCATTGGAGAGTTGGTCTAACTTATCGTTTAACCGCACCTCAACAAGGTCTGCGTGAGGAATATCTTCTAAAATTTTCAATCCTTCATACACCACATCCAGTTGTCCCGGATGCGCAGAAAAGAAGACAAAATGCCGAATCACAAACGTTAACGCCTTGAACTGTTCTACGAAAGTCATTTTGCACAACTTGTGTGCAATGCATCATGATAGCCGATTGACCGAATCCGCGTACAGAAAGATAAGGACTGAACACCCATGGTTGGATTAGCCAAAAGCGCCCATCTCACCAATCCTTTCCACGCACCCGAGGAAAAGCGATTTGAGATCCCTGGTGAAATTGCCCGCAAACCGGGCATTTATGAAGACGCACTGAAAGCCGGCTGGGAACTCCAGCAACGCCCTCAAGGTGCTCCTGTTGCTGCGATCGAACGTCAGCACCAAAAAAATCGAATGACCGTGTGGGAACGGATTCGATTATTGGTGGATGAAGAACCCACCATCCTCTTTCAAAACTGGGGACCAAACCTCGATGGTGCGAGCCTCGTCACCGCACTGGCGAAAGTCGGAGGCCGGGACGTTGCCATCTATGGACACGATTTTACCGTTCGTGCGGGATCGATGGATGCAACCAACGGCTCAAAACTCGCACAGCTCTTTGCGACCGCCGGAAAGCTTGGTATCCCAGTTGTTGGGTTTAATGACTCAGCGGGCGCTTATGTCCCAGCTGGGGTTGGGGGACTCGACGGCTATGCCGAGGCCTTCCGGGCTCTCCGTGAGATTTCAGGTCGTGTTCCATCGATCATGTGCATGTTTGGATTCAACGCCGGCGGAGGCTCATATCTACCGCGCCAAGGATCCTTTGTCATCCAACCCAATGACACCTTCTTTGGGTTGACAGGCCCGTCCGTCATCAAAAGTGTGCTCGGCGAAGATGTGACACCCGACGAACTGGGAGGCCCTCGTGTGCACAGCCAGACTGGCGTCACCGACTTCGTGGTCGATGATGAGGTTCAAGCGATCCGCAAAGTCCGTCGACTGTTGCGCTTTCTGCCATCAAACAATGAAACCATGGCCCCGTTCCAACCAACATCGGACCCAATTTCACGAAAAACCTGGGATGCCGATATTCTCTTGAAACGCGCGTTCAATTCGCCAAGCGGTTTTAATACTCCGCTGGACGTCACCATCATGATTCAACAAATTTGCGACCATGGGGATTTTTATGAGTTTCAGCCAAATCGGGCTCGGAATACGATCTGCGCCTTTGGACGCATTGCAGGTCACGTGATCGGCTTCTGTGCAAACAATTCCGCAGTCGCCTCAGGGCAAATTGATATCGATGCAGCGCTCAAAAACGCCCGGTTCATCCGATTCTGTAATCTCTACAACATTCCCATGTTATTTATGGAAGACACCACCGGTTTCTTGCCGGGCCGCGATCAAGAAAGTCGAGGCATTGTTCAGGCCGGTCGTGCCATGCTCGATGCCATCATCGATCTTCGCGTTCCACGTTTTCTGTTAATTATCCGAAATGCCTTTGGTGGCGCCTATGCCGCATTCAACAACTACAAACTCGGCGCCGATATGGTCTTCGCACTACCCACCACTCGCTTGGCAGTCATGGGTCCTGCGGGTAAAGAATTTGTCTATAAAGATGAACTCAAGGCGTTACGCCTCGAAGCGAAAACCCGCGCAGCCAAGGGTGATGCGGAAGCAACACAGTGGCTCAAAGAACAGGAAATGCTCTTGGGCCAGCGCTATGAAGCTGAGCTGATGAACCCGAAAGAGGCGCTCTCTTTAGGTTCGATCAGCCAAATCGTGATGCCTCAGGATTTACGACACACTCTCGGTGACAATTTCATCCGTTACATCAAGGCCTACCAGCCGAAACCGATGACCGCGATCCAGAGGGAGTTTCACTAATGAGCCACGATTATATTCACCAAAACCGTCGCTTATCCCAGTCGAACGCGTCCTGGATTCAGCAATTTGCTTGCGAAGACATTGACTGCTTAATCATTTGCCGGGGACCCATCCGCAAAGAGGTCATGGATGTCTTCACCGAGATGGGCGCCAAATACAGCATTCTGTTGTCAGAAAAAGATTCCATTATTTATCAAAATGCGCTGGCTCCAGAATTACGGTTGATCTCGGATCCGACCCGTATCCATCGAGTACCGGATTATACCGGTGCCAGCAAAGAGGAGCGCGATCAACGGATCCAACAAATCATCCAAATCGCAAAAGACAACGGTCATAATTCGATCTTTGCAGGCTACGGCTTCATGGCTGAAGACGAGAGTCTGGTGCGTGCCATCGAGGAATCAGGATTAACTTTTATTGGTCCTTGCTCACGCACCGTTCGCCAGGCCGGACTGAAAGACGAAGCCAAACGCACGGCGCTTGCCGCTGATGTTTCAGTAGTCCCTGGTGTTGACGACCTCACAGTCCGAACGCTACTCGCCAAAGCCAGTCGCGAGGGTGGCCTTGATGTCATCGCGAAAGCTCACCAACTGCAGATTCCTGACGGCGCCTCGGATGCTGATCAAGCCGAAGCCCTTTTGGCAGCCAGTTATCAGGCGCTCGTTGATGTCATCAGCATCGACGAGATCGCCGCACAAGCCGAGATTGAAGTTGCCAAATTGTTTGATCAACAACCGAATAATCGGATTCGCTTGAAAGCAATTGGTGGCGGTGGCGGTAAAGGTCAACGCATCCTGGTGGCGCCAAAGGACTACCCTGGCGACCATCATACGCAGGTCAAAGACGCAGCATCCAAAGTGCCTGCGCTCCTGCGTGAAGTGTTAAATGAGGTCAAAGCCACCGGTCGTGGCGATAACAAGAACGTGTTGATCGAGCTGAATATCGAAACCACGCGTCACCAAGAAATCCAGGTCATCGGTAATGGCGAGTGGTGCCTCACGCTCGGTGGACGCGACTGCTCGCTGCAGATGCATGAACAGAAACTGTTGGAAGTCTCAACCACAGTGGAGAGCTTGCAACGTGCGATCGATGCTTCGGATCAACATCCGGCGCAACAAGAAGCCTTGGCAATGGATCTCGCCATCCTCGAGCGGATGGAAGACGAAGCCACACGCTTCGGCTCGGCGGTCGGATTGGATTCGGTATCGACCTTCGAATGTATCGTCGATGCCGACCAACACTTTTTCATGGAGATGAATACCCGCATCCAGGTTGAACACCGCGTCAGCGAACTCTGCTACGGCTTACGGTTTGAAAATCCCAATGATCCGTCTGAAGCCTTCGTCGTCAACTCATTGGTTGAAGCCATGGCCATTATCGCCTGGCACAAACACAAGCTTCCAAAACCCACTCGCGTCCCACGCGTCACTGCCTCGGTTGAGGCGCGACTGAACGCAACGAACGCAGGACTGGCACCGCATGCAGGCGGCGTCATTGAGCACTGGTCTTCACCAATTGCCGGTGAGATTCGTGATGACCAAGGGATCTGTGTCAAAAACCCAGATACCGGCGCCTTCATGAAATACACCCTCGCAGGTGCTTACGACTCCAATGTCGCCTTGCTGTTAACCGTTGGTGATGATCGAGTGGTCAGTTATGAGCGGATGGCTGAAGTACTGCGCAGAATGACAATCGACGGTCAGGATGTGCAAACCAATCTCGAATTTCACTACGGACTGGTCCACTGGTTCTTGGCCAAGAATCCCTATGCCAAATCAACCACAGCCTTTATCCAGCCGTACCTGACTTTGACCGGATTACTCTTTGAACAGGCACAAAAAATCGATTTACATGCTGGCTTCCAGTACCTCGCAGATCGATCCGGTGCTCCTGAGATCTTTGCGAGAAAGCAAACGCTCATCACCCGCCCCTTAACCTGCTTAATGACCAATCCTCACCGATTGATTGGATGGATTTCAAAGGTCCGGTCCGATTGGACGGTCAACGCAGGTCAATTCAACTGGCAATCAAATCCATTCCACGTGTTAGCTGAGCTGTATCACTACCTCAATATGGACTTTGTTGAGGGGGCTCCCGCGCTTGAAGTGATCTGGGATCATGATCAAACCATTCTCGAGCAAGGATTGAGTTTCTATCAGGATCTCGACAACAAACTTGGTCCGAACGATTGGAATCAATGGCAACAGATCTTAAACCAGACATCCCCACCCGACGGGATTGATCCAAGTCTCTGGGCGGACATTCAAGCCGCTCATCAAGGCTTCCAGGCAGGACTTGAGCTTTTAGCAGTGGTTGCTCAATCAGCGCTCGCAGTGGGCTTTGATGAGCTCACCGTTGAAGCCGATCTCACGGTCGTCATCCCTGAGCGGTTGAAGGATCCAGAACTGACCGAACACGCACGCAAAATCCTCGTACCGCCACCAGTGGCCTCCGCCAACGAGATCGTTGCGATGTCAGGTGGGATGTTCTACGCCCAAGAAACACCGGGCGCGCCACACTTCTTACAAGTCGGAAGCCACTTTGAGGTCGGCGATCCTCTCTACATTATCGAGGTCATGAAGATGTTCAATAAAGTGTATGCTGAATTTTCTGGGACCGTGACTGAAGCGCTGATCGAACAAAGTGATGGAGTCATCGTGAAAAAAGGTCAGCCTTTATACCGCATCGAGCCTGATGAAGTGGCCGAAGAGATTGACGAAGACATGGTTGCCCAAGCCCGTCTTTCGTATACCGTCGAACAACTCAGTACGTTGTGAGGACCGCATGACAGACAAAAAGCAATGGGAAGCGTTGGTTGCCAAAGAATCCAAAGGACTGTCACCGGATGAGATGACTTGGTTCACACCCGAAGGGATTGGACTGAAAATCCTCTACACCGAAGAGGACGTTCAGCATCTGGATCAACGGAACAGTCTCCCTGGAATGGCACCTTTCATGCGCGGCCCCAAAGCGACCATGTACGCTGGTCGCCCTTGGACCATCCGTCAATATGCCGGATTCTCCACCGCTGAAGAATCCAACGCGTTTTATCGCAAAGCCCTAGCAGCTGGTGGCCAGGGCGTTTCTGTTGCCTTTGATTTGGCCACCCATCGCGGTTATGACTCCGATCATCCTCGTGTCTCAGGTGATGTCGGAAAGGCCGGTGTGGCGATCGATTCAGTGGAAGATATGAAGATCTTGTTTGATGGTATCCCGCTTGACCAGGTCTCGGTCTCCATGACCATGAACGGTGCAGTCCTACCAGTCCTTGCAGGTTATATTGTCGCTGCCGAGGAACAAGGAGTCAGCCAAGATCAACTCTCAGGAACGATCCAGAACGACATCCTGAAAGAATTTATGGTCCGTAACACCTATATTTATCCACCCGAACCCTCGATGCGGATCATCGGTGACATCATCGGCTACTGTTCTGAACATATGCCGAAATTCAACACCATTTCCATCTCTGGCTACCATATTCAGGAAGCCGGAGCCGATGCAGCCCTCGAACTGGCCTATACGCTCGCTGACGGCAAAGAATACATTCGGACGGCTTTAGCGGCTGGACTCGATATCGACCAGTTTGCTCCACGCTTGTCCTTTTTCTTCGGCATTGGAATGAACTTCTACATGGAAATCGCGAAGCTCCGAGCGGCGCGACTCTTGTGGAACGAGATCGTCAATGAATTCAATCCAACATCAGAACGATCAACCGTCTTGCGAACCCATTGTCAAACCTCGGGCTGGTCATTGACCGAACAAGATCCATACAACAACGTCGTTCGCACGACCATCGAGGCAATGGCTGCTGTGTTTGGCGGCACTCAATCCTTGCACACCAACTCCTTTGATGAGGCGATTGCCTTGCCGACTGAGTTCAGTGCCCGTATCGCGCGGAATACCCAGTTGATTCTGCAAGAAGAAACAGGCATCCGCCAGGTGGTCGATCCTTGGGGTGGTTCTTACCTGATGGAGTCGCTGACCCATGAATTGGCAGAGCGCGCCCGTGAGTTGATCGCTGAAGTTGAAAAAGAAGGCGGCATGGCAAAAGCGATTGAGGCCGGCCTACCTAAGCTCCGTATCGAGGAATCAGCCACCAACAAACAAGCGCGAATTGACCGCGGTGAAGATGTCATCGTTGGCGTCAACAAATACACACTACCAGAAGGATCTGAAGAGGACATCGACGTTCTCTCCATCGACAATGAAAAAGTTCGCGACGCACAGATTGAGCGCTTACAGCGCATCAAGGGAACACGTGATCAAGCGCGCGCTGATGCCTGCCTGAAGGCCATTACTGATTGTGCCACTGGAGGTTCTGGCAACCTTCTCGGCTTAGCTGTCGAAGCCACACGTGCGCGGTGTACAGTTGGTGAAATCTCTGATGCAATGGAGATTGTCTTTCAACGATTCCAAGCAACTCATCGGAGTGTCTCAGGCGTGTATGGTAGCCATTTTAAGGATGATGCAGATTGGCAGGCGCTCACCACGCGAATTGCTGAGTTCGAGTCCAATCAAGGACGCCGGCCACGGATTTTAGTGGCCAAAATGGGGCAAGATGGTCACGACCGTGGCGCGAAAGTCGTCGCCACTGCCTTTGCAGACTTGGGATTTGATGTCGATTTAAGCCCCATGTTTTCCACACCCGAAGAAGTCGCGCGTCAAGCCATCGAGAATGATGTTCATGCCATCGGTGTCAGCTCGCTGGCAGCTGGTCACCTGACACTGATTCCAGAGCTCAAAGCAGCGCTCGCCAAAGAAGGCGCTGATGATATTGTCGTCTTCGCCGGCGGCGTCATCCCAAGAAAGGATTATCAAGCGCTCTATGAGCAAGGTGTTGCCGCGATTTTTGGTCCCGGAACCAAGATCCCAGCCTGTGCTAAATCGGTTCTCGATGCCATTGAGAACACCAGTGCCTGAGATCGACTTTCAAGCACTCCGCAATGGCCAGCGCCGCGCGCTGGCCAAAGCCATTACGCTGATCGAGTCCAGCCACCCATCACACCGCAAACAGGCTGCTGCGCTTCTTGAGCGCTGCCTTCCACACAGTGGACAGAGTCTCAGAATTGGCATTTCAGGGGTCCCTGGCGTGGGCAAATCAACCTTTATTGAAGCCTTTGGGCTGTTTCTAATTGGTCTTGGAAAGCGCGTTGGTGTTCTCGCTGTCGACCCCTCGTCACCCTTGCATGGTGGTTCAATCTTAGGTGACAAAACACGCATGGAACGGCTCTCACGCGAGGATCATGCGTTTATTCGACCGTCTCCGGCTGGCCGCTCGCTCGGTGGTGTCGCCAACCGAACGCGAGAAGCCATTTTAGTCGCTGAATCTGCAGGGTTCGATGTCATCCTGGTGGAAACCGTGGGTGTTGGACAAAGCGAATACGAAGTCCACTCAATGACCGATCTTTTTTTAGTACTGATGCAACCCGGTGCCGGTGATGAGCTGCAGGGGATCAAAAAAGGAATTTTGGAGTTGGCCGATTTGATTGTTGTCAATAAAGCCGACGGGGACGCCGAACGACTCGCCAGTCAATCAGTCGTGCATTACAAAAACGCCATGGGCTTTCTGAATCATCAGGGCTTTTGGACACCCGAGGTGCTCTCGGTCAGTTCAATCGAACCGCGAGGCATCGATACCCTCTGGGAACGAATGGTCGCCTACTGTGAGGCTGGATCCGAAGCCATTCCTGCTCGCCGAGCCGCACAGGCCAGTCAATGGTTCGAACGATTGTTAAATGACGGCGTCACCGAACTTCTGAAGGCTAACGCTACTTGGGCTGACCTTTATCAGGCGCAAAAACAACGGGTTGCAAACGGTGACATCGCGCCACCTCAGGCCGCACTGGCCTGCATTGAACCTCTGGAAAACGCGCTCAAGTCTTAATGGGCCGGTTCGTCTTCCGGAATCTCATAAGCGCGAACCGCACGCAAGAGGTCCGTCCGTGAGATCTGTCCCACCAAACGATTCTCCTGATCAACGACCGGCAAACGACGACGACCGGAGGACACCATTTGATTTGCCGCCTCCACAATACTGGTCCCGAGCCGAATGGTATCCACTTGAGACGTCATGACATCGCCGACGATGCCCCCAACGTCGCCTTGATAGGTTCCGACCAAAATGGCTTTAAGACAGTCGTGCTCTGACACCATCCCAATCAAATGGCCGGATTGATCCACTACAGGGGTCCCAGAAATCCCACGACGCAATAAGAGATCCACCAGCGCGAGCAGATCCATATCTCGAGTCGCCGTTGCTAAATTGTTGGTCATGAAATCATCAATTAAAATTGACCGAAACATCTAAGCCTCCGTTTTTCTTATATGCTTACCGGAAGAATACGCTCACACCACAGGAGAACAATAGGGATGTTGCATAAAATCGATCATGTCGGAATTGCTGTCACTGACATCGAGGCAGCCATTAAAACCTATGAAGGCCTTGGTTTTACCCTCAAAGGCCGCGATCGCGTGGATTCCCAAAAGGTTGAAACTGCCTTTTTCCAAATCGGAGAATCTTGTATCGAATTGATTGCAGCCACCGAAGCCGATAGCCCCATTGCGAAGTTTATCGAGAAGAACGCAGGCAAAGGTGGTCTGCAACAGCTTGCGATTACAGTCACTGATATTGAAGCCGAACTCCAACGACTCAAACACGAAGGCTACACGCTAATCAATGAATCACCTGTCCCTGGGGCACATGGAACTAAGGTCGCCTTTGTTCACCCCAAAGACACTGAAGGCGTCTTGCTCGAGCTTTGCGAACATCCAAAGTGAGTGGATTGATGAAGCTCCGCTCGATTCGGCGATATCCCATCAAAGGACTTGCTGGCGAGTCACTGACCGAAACACCAATCATGCCAGGGCAGACCATCGCCGGTGACCGCCAATACGCGTTGCAGTACCGCGATCGGATGCCGCCATCGGCAAGCGGATGGCGTCCGAAAAAATATTTCCTTCAATCGGTGCATACCAATCTCTGTTCAGACATCCAGATTCAATGGGAAGACGACACCATCCATTTACGTCACCACGATCAAACCCTGTGTCTCTCGCGAGATCCGATTGATCAAGAGACACTCACCGGCTGGATGAGCATGCTTGATCCATCCCTAGGTGAATTCACCCTTGAAAGACTCGATAGTGGCTTCACCGACGAACCTGAGCCCTATGTCTCTTTAATCAACCAAGCAACTGTCACTGCGATCGCAACCGCGACTGCAACCACGGATCATCCAGAGCGTTATCGCGGTAATGTCTTGATCGATGGACTCCCTGCATTTGAAGAACTCAACTGGATTGGTCAAACCATCGCCATTGGTACCGCAGAGTTTGAAGTGGTTGAGCCAATCGTGCGCTGTCGCGCGACTGAATGCGACTGGAACGGCACTCGTACGCCTGACTTTTTAAGTCGGCTGGATCAGCACCTTCAGACCGATATCTGCGGATTGTTCTTAAGATCGATAAACCAGGGGTCGATCGCGGTGAATGATGCACTCCAGTTGATCACTTAAAGATAGGTCAGGCGCTCATTGGTTGGCGGTTGTTTGGACTGCGCCAATAATACAGGCACGATCCGCGTGACAGACTCCACCCACTCGTCTTCATCAAAGTGCTCCGATCTTAAGGGTGACTCCATTTCAACCAACGCGCCCTGAACGACCGAATTGAGCCATAAAGCCCGCTCCATGGGCTTACCGCGGGTGCTGGATGATCCAGATAACACTTGAGCGAGGCGCTTGCGCATTTGAAGCTGGACTTCCTGCATTCTCACGACGGCAGTCTGGTCCTCAGCTAAGGTTTTCAGTAACTCGTGCATTAAAAGCGATCGTTTGGTGGCATATAGCTGGGCCTCGATCCAGTCAGTCAAAGCGCGCGCAGGGTCACTGGATCGGCTTAATAACTCGACCAACATCGCAAAATACCGCTCAACAATCGCAATCAACAGGTCACGCTTGCTATCAAAGTGCTTATAGATCGTGCCTTTTCCGATCCCAGTGCGTGCGGCAATCGTATCAACCGACACCTGGCGGACCCCTTTTTCCGCCATCAGACTTTCGCAAACGGATAAAATATCTTGCTCACGACGAATGAACGCCTGTTGTTTTCGTTTTTCACGTTCCATGCGAACGGCTTCAGACAGACTCACGACTGAGCAGCTCGGAACAATCGGTAAAAATTTTCGGTCGTCTGTTCAGCAATGGCCTCAGGGGTTGTGCCTCGAAGTGTCGCAACCGCCTCAGCCACATGGCTGACGAACGCAGGTTCGTTGGTTTTCCCCCGATACGGTACCGGCGCAAGCCAAGGGGCATCGGTCTCAATCAATAATCGATCAGCCGGAATTTTTTGGCAGACCTCGTGCACATTGGTTGCTTTTGGAAAGCTCACGATGCCAGACATGGAGATGTAGTAACCCAGATCAATCGCGCGTTCAGCCATCTCCCAAGATTCTGTAAAACAGTGTAAGACGCCGGCTACTTCGGTCGAACCGTGTGCTTTGATCAAATCGATCGTCTCTTCGCGTGCATCGCGAGTATGAACAACAATGGGAAGATCAGCCCGCTTCCCTGCTTCTAAATGCGCGATAAAGCTTTCTCGCTGCACATCCGTGACCGGATCGTGATAACCATCAAGACCTGTTTCTCCCAGAGCAATCACAGAGTCCGCCTGCGCAAGTTCGAGCAACGTCTCCACAGTCACGCCCGGTTCCTCATGCGCGTGACAAGGATGAATGCCGACAGTCGCCCACACAGGATCGTAGGCTTTGGCGAGACGTCTCGGCGCATCATTGGCAAGCGTGATCGAAATACACAGCATCCGATCGACACCATGATGGTGGGCTAAATCAAGAACGGACTGAATCCCGCCTTCGCGCTGAGAGACGTCAATACAGTCGAGATGACAATGTGAATCGATCATGAATTTCCTCCGGCGGGCATTGTAACAGCGATGTGCCAGCAATTTGAGGATTGCGCTCACAGTGGTGTCTGATCTGGGCAAAGAACTCGGAATGATCCAACACCAACGAAGCACCAATTCCAGGGACAAAAGGCTCGATCACGCCAGCAGGCGCGATGAAGAAAATCCGTACCTGCGTTTGAATCAAAGACACGCCATCCACTCGAATCCATAAGGGATGAACACCACCGATGATCGATGCATCAAATCGACCCGGAATAAACAGTGCAGGTCGCAATCCAAAGCCAAGCACGTGTCTGGCAAGATCTTCAGCAGAAGGAATACATAACAAAAGTTCCATGCCGACAGCTTAGCCCACTGATCATGAAAGAATTTAGGCTTGGACTCTTGTCCAAATAAATCCCCAGGCGGCAAATAGCGAACCCAGAGCCAACCCTGCATTGACAGCAATGCCGGCCTGTGCCTGTTTTTTCACCTCGGCAATTCGTTCTTTGAACTGAAACAATAAGGGCACGGCAGGATAAGGTGCCGGCAGGATTTCGGTCACAGCATTGTCAACTCGATCATAGTGCGCTCGAATCAGGTGCTCACACACCCGTTCCATCACCGTCGAGGCGACCAGCGCATCAGCCTTAGAAAATGACTTCACCACCATCTGAGCATCTGCTCCACCACGAATCCGGACCAGTGCCTGAAGCACATCATTGGCTAAGGCAAGTCGATCGGGATTTGTTTGCGCCGCTAACGGCTCAGCCAATAACGCACTCGCCAGATTGACCTGTTGCCTCGTGACGCCCAACGATTGCACCGTCTGAGCAAATAACTCTGCAGAAGGTGTCGGGACTTTGATCATCCGAAGACGACTGACAAGCGTAGGCAGGAGCTTCCCGGGCAATGCCGTTTGAAACACAAAGACAGTCCCTGATGGCGGCTCTTCAACGATCTTAAGAAGTGCATTGCTCGACGCCTGATTCAAGCAATCAGCAGGCCTGACTAACACAACACGACGACCACCCATGGACGCCGTGGTATACGCAACCTCAATGGCATCACGGACGGCATCGACCTTGATCATCCCTGCTGCCCCCTCAGGTTCCAATGTGAGCACGTCAGGATGGGTATCCCGCATCCGACACGACACACAGTCGCCACAAGGCTCATGATTGACTGGATCCTGACACAACAGCACACGAACTAAGTGATCACTTAATTCAACCGCAGGCACACCAGGCGGATGTACGATGCACCAGGCGTGCGGGGATGCTTTCGAATGCAATCCTTCGACGATCGATTGCCAAGATGCAGCTAGCCAGGGAGACATGACAATCCCCAACGTGCGCACAATAATTGGTACATCGCTTGGGTCACATGAGTGGCCTCGGCTGTTGCGTCAAGCATCAAAACACGCTCAGTATCACGGGCCGCAATCTGTTGATAGGTCGAGCGAACACGCTCAAAGAATGCCACATCTTCCGACTCAATCCGGTCCAATGCTCCGCGACGTCCGGCACGAGCGAGTCCGATTTCCACAGGCACATCAAATACCAACGTCAAATCCGGCCGATAATCACCTTGTACCAAGGTCTCCAATGTTTCAATCCAATCGACCGGAAGCTCACGTCCACCCCCCTGATACGCATAGGTCGCATCGGTAAATCGGTCACAGACCACCCAGAGACCCTTCAAGAGTGCCGGAAGAATGGTGTGTTCTAAGTGCTGCGATCGAGCGGCAAACATCAGCAACAATTCTGTTTTCGCGCAAGGAGCTTCGTCTGAATGATTTAACAACAACTCGCGAATCGACTCGGCAAAAGGTGTTCCACCCGGCTCTCGAGTTTCGATATAGGCGATGTTGTTCGCTTCCAGCAGGTGGCATAGCGCCTCTTTCTGAGTACTTTTGCCAGCACCTTCTACGCCTTCGAGAGTAATAAACTGTGCTTTCAGGTGGGTCATTGCTTCAACTGATATTTCCGAACATTGGCATTATGCGCCTCTAGAGTACGCGAAAACACATGCCCACCGCGTCCATCAGCAACGAAATATAACTCTCCGGTGATGTCAGGATGGGCAACCGCTTCCAGAGCATCCGGACCAACCAGTGCGATGGGCGTCGGTGGCAAACCATCAATCCGGTAGGTGTTATAGGCTGTTTTTTCTCTCAGGTGCTTACGGGTCAAATTACCGTCAAATCGCGCGCCAAGGCCGTAAATGACCGTTGGATCTGTCTGTAATCGCATGTTTCGCTTCAACCGCTCGAGAAAGACCCCGGCGATTCGCGGACGTTCAACTGCCAAGGCTGTTTCTTTTTCCACAATCGAAGCTAGGATCAACAATTCATAGGGGGATTGCAAAATTGAATGAACAATCGGATCGGCGGTCGTCCAAGCTGACTCCAAGGCGTCGAGTAAACTCAAATGCGCCTTTTCAAGCAGTGCATCTTTCGACAATTCTTGTTGCCACAAATACGTCTCCGCCAGAAACGCCCCTTCGTGTGAAGCCCAATCGCGACCAAGAGGCAGCCACCGACCATTAACCACTGTGAGCGCACCAACTAATGCAGGGTGATCCGAAACTCGGGCAAACAATTCGTCCGCTGTAATCCCCTCAGGAATCGTCAACCGTTCCACAATCGCCTCACCACGATGGATCTTCGACAATGCCGATAAGACAGTTGTACCGGCGGCAAACGCATAGTTCCCCTGCTGAAGATGAGTGAATTGGGGATACAGTGAGAACACCAACGCACGTTCGCGAGCAGTCAGTGTCGGATCAATCGCTTTCAAAACGTCACTGGCCGTAGAGCCCGCGGGAACCGTCACCGTGGTCACGGCCACCGGTTGAGTTTGCAGTGATTCCAACCAAAGCCGCCCGATCACCACCAGACAACTGATGGCAACTAGGCCAGCGAGTCCGAGTCGGACCAAAGCAGGCATTACACCCGCTTAAAGATCAAGGTTCCGTTCGTGCCGCCAAAGCCAAAGCTGTTGGATAGCGCCACATCGATCGTCGCTTCACGCGCAGTATTTGGCACATAATCCAATCGACACCCTTCATCGACCTCATTGAGATTGATGGTTGGAGGCAATACTTGATCTCGAATGGCGAGCACGCTGAAACACGCCTCAAGCGCTCCGGCTGCACCCAGTGCATGGCCGGTCATGGACTTGGTGGAACTCACAGCCACTTTGGCTGCATGCGCACCCATCAAGGTTTCAACCGCCTGAGACTCAGCAACATCGCCCAACGGTGTTGACGTACCATGCGCATTCACATAATCGACCTGGTCCGCCGCAAGCCCTGCATCTTTCAAGGCATTGACCATTGCGGCACGGGCACCGCGTCCGTCTTCAGCCGGAGCCGTCATGTGATGGGCATCGTCACTCATACCAAACCCAACAAGTTCAGCAAGAATGTTGGCACCACGGGCTTTTGCAGACTCGTAGTCCTCAAGCACCATGGTCGCAGCACCATCGGCTAAAACGAAGCCGTCTCTGTCTTTATCCCAAGGACGACTGGCCGCCTGCGGATCATCATTGCGAGTCGATAGCGCGCGTGCAGCGGAAAACCCAGCAATTCCCAAGGGGGTTGATGCCTTCTCAGCACCACCGGCGATGACAATGTCAGCATCGCCATAGGCAATCATCCGCGCACCAAAACCGATGCAGTGAGTGGACGTGGTACAGGCAGTCGTGATCGCAATGTTAGGCCCTTGGAAGCCATACTTAATGGCTAGGTTACCTGCGATCATATTGATGATCGAGCCGGGAACAAAAAATGGCGATACCTTCCGTGGACCGCGTTCGTTTAACAGCAGCGTGGTGTTCTCAATGAGTGTTAACCCACCAATCCCTGAGCCGATTGAAACACCCACGCGCGTCGGATCAAAGGTTGAGTCCATTAAGCCTGATTGCTCAACAGCCTGAATCGCGCTAACCATTCCGTATTGAATAAACGGATCCATCTTGCGCGCATCTTTGACCGACATGTAGGTTTCTAAATCAAATTCAGGAACCAACCCTGCAAATTTGGTCGGATACTCCGAGGTGTCGAATTCAGTAATCGCAGAAATCCCACTCTGCCCACTTAGAATCGCCTTCCATGACTCTTCGACGGTGACGCCACACGGACTCAACATTCCTAAGCCTGTGACCACAACACGACGCTTTGACATAGTTTCTCTCTCAATGCTCGACGCAAAAAAGCCGCGCAGAACGCGGCTTTTCGCTAGTTATACGTCGATGACAAATCCTGATTAAAGATTTGCTTCGATGTATGCAATTGCTTGCTGAACTGTGGTGATCTTTTCAGCTTCTTCATCAGGAATTTCGGTTTCGAATTCCTCTTCCAAAGCCATCACCAATTCAACTGTGTCCAGTGAATCAGCACCCAGGTCATTAACAAACGAAGATTCGGTGGTGACTTCTTCTTCCTTGACGCCAAGTTGTTCACAAACAATTTTCTTGACGCGTTCTTCGATATTACTCATCGTTCAGAATACTCCTAATGATGTTGCTGCCACTGTACGACGTGGCGTCATTATTACTGATGTTCGAAATATTACAAGCACCAGAACATCAGACTTAGGCCATATACATGCCGCCGTTGACGTGTAACGTAGTGCCAGTGACGTAACTTGCCTCTTCACTAGCGAGGAAAGCGACGGTTCCAGCAACCTCTTCTGCTGAACCTAAACGGCCCAGCGGAACCTGTGACAAGAGTGCTTCTTTCTGAGCTTCAGGAAGCACATGTGTCATATCTGTTTCAATGAAACCGGGAGCGACAGCGTTGACTGTAATCGCCCGACTTCCAAATTCTCGTGCCATCGCACGCGTCATCCCTTCAAGGCCTGCTTTGGCGGCCGCGTAATTGACTTGGCCTGCGTTACCCATCGAGCCAACCACGGAACTAATATTGATGATCCGTCCGGTACGCGCTTTTGTCATCGGCTTAATGAAGGCCGAGACGACAGTGAAGATCGAGGTCAAATTCGTGTCAATGACGGATTGCCAATCCTCCGGCTTCATCCGCAACATCAGCGTATCTTTCGTGATCCCTGCGTTATTCACTAAGACCAATGGACTTTGATCCGACTCAGCCAATGATTTCGCCAAATCACTCACCATCGCCGGGTCTGTCACATTCAACACCCGACCTTCGCCAGCGGATCCCAAACGCTCTGAAATCGCCTGAGCTCCTGCCTCAGAAGTGGCGGTCCCAATCACGTAAAACCCTTGTTTGACCAGACGTTCTGAAATGGCCTGGCCAATTCCACGGCTCGCGCCTGTGACTAATGCAACCGTCATCCGTTGATTTCCTGTAAAGCTTGACTAAAGAGCTCATGTTTTCCTAACGGAAAGTGTTGAGCATCTGTCTGAATCCGTTTCGCGAGTCCACACAAGACAGCACCTGGACCAAATTCAGCAGCAACCTGCACTCCCAACTCCGTGAATCCGCGGACTGTTTGCGTCCATCGAACCGGTGAGAATGTTTGTGCAATCAGCTGCTCCCGGATCACTTGAACATCGGTCTCTGGTGCGATGCTGACATTCTGAATCACTGGGATTGAGGGCGCTTGCACAGCAATCGCATTCAGTTCCTCTTGCAAACGTTCAGCGGCTGGTTTCATCAACGCACAATGGAACGGAGCACTGACGGGAAGTGGCAACGCACGCTTGGCACCCGCCGCTTTTAATCGGGGAAGCGACGCGTCGATTGCCTCTGCATGACCTGCGATCACTAACTGCCCCGGGGCATTGTAGTTCACCGCTTCAATCACGAGTCCGGTTTCTGATGCAACTTCGGCACACACGGATTCAATGGTCGCATCATCCAAGCCGATGACCGCCGCCATCGCACCAACGCCTTTAGGAACCGCCTCCTGCATGAATTGACCACGAGAGCGAACCAACCGCACCGCATCGGCCAATGGCAAACTGCCGGCCGCCGTTAACGCGGTGTATTCGCCCAAGCTATGCCCAGCCATAAAAGAAGCACTCGCACCGCCTGCCGCCGTCCAGGCACGATACAAGGCGACTCCAGCTGTGAGCAGGAGCGGTTGAGTGATTTCAGTCAGAGACAATTGCTCGGCCGGACCGTCCTGGCATAACGTCCAGAGATCGTAACCTAGTGCATCAGAAGCTTCAGTGAAGGTCGCTTGAATTTCCGGACAGCTGTCCTCGAAGTCGGCCAACATGCCGACTGTCTGAGACCCCTGCCCGGGAAACAGGGCTGCAAAAGCCATCGACTATTCGTCGTCTTCTGCAACTTCTTCTTGACGTGGTGTCACGACCTGACGACCACGGTAAAACCCGTCTGGGCTTACGTGGTGACGACGGTGGATTTCACCTGTCATCGCGTCAGTTGTCAGCGTAGGACCTGACAGTGAGTCATGCGCACGACGCATACCGCGACGCGAGCGAGATTTTTTGTTCTGTTGAACGGCCATGATGATCTCCCTTCAGGATCCCTGTTCATTCTTTAACGAAGCGAGCACCGCAAACGGGCTCTCTTTTTCCGAAACATCGCCGGGTTCCGGATCCGGTATCCATCCGCTGTCACACGAATCATGCATCGGCATGATCGGCAACAACAAAACTAATTCATCTTCAATCGCCTGTCTCAAAAGGAGCTGCCCTTCTTCGATCAGGATCGGATCGAGCTGCTTATCGAGGCTTTGCATTTCTGTTTCCGAAAAAACAAGCCCCCAGCGAACTGAACCCTCAAGCGTCATCGTGACCGGCTGCAGACATCGTTGGCAAGTCATGCGCGCCTCACATTGAAGCTCCCCAGACACCACCCTTGGTCCAAAAGGATCCCTGGATCCGCGAACCTTAGCCCTTCCGCCGGGCAATAAGGTCGCCATCTCTGAGAACCTCTTGTAATGTTGAGGCTCGAGAGGACCAGATATCTCCTCCTTCGCATCGATGAAGCGATTCGCGTTCAGGTGCTCAGGTAGGGTGTCTGAAAACATAGGCGGGGGATTTTAGTGATGCATCGACCTGCTGTCAAAGACTAAAGCGCTGAAATACAACGATGAATCAACAACTAATCTTAGCCAGTGAAAGCTCATACAAGAAAAACATCTTCAAAAGACTCAAGCTTCCGTTTTTCGCTCACGCACCCTCTGTCGATGAAACACCCACTCAATCAGAGTCAGCACGGGCACTCACGATCCGTCTAGCTGGCGCCAAAGCCCAAACAATCTCTACGCTCCATCCAACCGCTTGCGTGATCAGCACTGACCAATCAGCCGATTGCGCCGGTGAAATTCTCGGGAAACCGCAGAGCAAAGATCGCGCAGTCGACATGCTGCATCGGCTATCAGGGAAAGAGGTTTCTTTTTTTACAACTGTCGGCTTTTGCGCACCCAATACGCCCCTACGTCTGCACACCGAAGAAGTCGTTGTTTCGGTTCGGAAGCTCAGTCACGCCGAAATTGTGCGCTACGTCGACGCTGATGAACCGCTCGATTGTGCCGGCGGTTTCAAAGTCGAGTGTCTTGGAATCAGTCTGTTTCGTTCGGTGAAAAGTGAAGACCCCACGGCACTCGAGGGCCTTCCGCTGATCCAGCTCTGTCAGTGGCTCAGAGACCAGGGATTCAGTATTCCCTGACGACCAAGCCATGTCAGCGCCGTCCCGACACCGAATCCAAATTCACGGCTGAATTGATTCAGCAGCGGCTCATCTTGCGTGTAATAGATCCGCTCCTCTGCGCCAATCCATTCACGTGCGACTTCCAGCGGCCCTGCTAATGAGTCCACTAAACCAAGAACCAAGGCTTGCTCACCACTCCAGACACGGCCGTCAAAGACATCCTCGTCACCCGGTGTTAATCGCTCGCCGCGCCCCTCGCGAACCCGAGCAATAAATTGCTGATGCGTGGCATCGAGAAGGCCTTGTAAATGCTGAGTGTCTTCCAACGATTCTGGTAGAAATGGATCGAGCATGGCTTTATTTTCACCAGCCGTAATGACCCGGCGGTCCACACCGAGCTTCTCCAACAGCCCGCTAAATCCAAATCCAGAAGACACCACGCCAATCGATCCCACGATCGATGCGGGAGCCGCATGAATGGTATCGGCGGCAGCGGCAATGTAATAGGCGCCACTGGCTCCGATATCACCAATGACCGCATGCACGGGCTTACCGGGATACTGTGCCTTTAAATCCAAAATCGCTCGGTACACATACTCGGACTGCACAGGACTTCCGCCAGGAGAATTGATCTCAAGCATCACACCCTTAGACCCCGGAGCCTCAAATGCTGCGGTTAAGTTTTGCTGAATATCAAACGCGTTCGCGAGCTCACTCGGCGCGATGACGCCATCGATCGGAACGACCGCAGTGTGCGACCCTGACCGCATTCCATCCACTGGCAAATTGGCTTGATTGATCAAAAACAGGCTTAAACCGATGATGTAGCCAAAGGTGATGGTTTTGAAAAAAATCCCCCAGCGTCGAGCACGGCGCTGCTCGATCGTCGATTGCGCCAGCGTCTTCTCAAGAACCGACCATAATCGATCAGTCTCCTCGCGTTTCTGAGGATCCTGCATCGGGTTGTCGCCCTCTGTCCAAGGATTGTCAGCCATTCAAAACCTCTCTTTAATAAATGTCCGGATCGCAGCCGGCGTCGACTAAAAAACGATGCATTGGATTCGGAATCGGCGCAACAACTGTCACTTGGTGGCCAGTTGCAGCTTGAAATCCAATCGACCGACTATGCAAACACAATCCGTTAATGCCACGCTGACGCCACTGATCTCGACTGTCATCGTGCTGATATTTCGTGTCACCTAATACTGCATGCTTGTAGTAGGAGGCGTGCACCCGGATCTGATGGGTTCGCCCGGTCACAGGTTCCGCCTCGACCAGAGTACACCCATCCAGCGCTTCCAGTGGCCGAATCCTGGTATGTGAGGGTTTGCCTCGCTCGGTCACTTGGACGATTCGCTCTCCACCACGCTCAAACTTCTCAAGCGGCGCCTCAACATCCACTAAATATTGTGGCCACTTTCCAGCAACTAAAGCCAGGTAACGTTTTTGCAACCCTTTATCCTGATCCCGTAGCTGTTGGTGCAATCGCCTGAGCGCTGACGGCCGACGAGCGACAAGTAAGCAGCCACTGGTTTCTCGATCGAGTCGGTGAACTAACTCTAAAAATTTTTCATTCGGTCGAGCCAGACGCAATTGTTCAATTAAACCGGTCGACAATCCGGATCCACCATGTACCGCCAACCCTGAGGGCTTGTTCAAGACCAGCACATCTTCATCTTCATACAACAATGCATCGGATAATTTCATTTGAATGCCGCGGTGTGCGATCGCTTCTTTCGTGGGAGCCAGATCAACCGGAGGAATCCGAACAATATCGCCAGCAGATACCCGCGAATCGGGCTTGCAACGACCTTTATTAATGCGTACTTCACCGGTCCGAATCATTTTATAGATGCGACCTTTCGGAAGACCCTTCAGCTGATTTGATAAAAAATTATCCAGCCGTTGACCTTCTTTTGACTCATCCACAGTCACCCATTGGACTTTCTTTTCCACTCACTTTCTCCATGATGCATTGCCGCAAGCGACATGCGCTGTTATGCTCCAGACTGCTTTGGGTTGAGTCAAGACTCCCTAAAGCCGAATGAGACCTCCGGTTTTCCGGAGATGAAATAATCCCGCCCGATCTTGGCGGGCCAGCAAAGCTGGGACAAACACATATCAATGTGTCGGCAGAACAGTCTGCAGTAACAAAGAAATTCCGGGCTCCCGGTTTACCGGTCGAGCCCCCTACAATGTGTCTTGTCGCTCAACCGATTAATGGTTGAGCCTTGGTTAGTATAGCTAGCCCTCTGAGATCGTGGCGATCAAACCATTAAGGTTGCCACTACATGAAGCGTATATTAATTAATGCCCTGCAGGCGGAAGAAATCCGTGTTGCCATGGTCGATGGTCAAAAACTCTACGACCTCGACATCGAATCCTCAGACCGAGAACAGAAAAAAGGCAATATCTATCGTGCGAAAATTTCGCGGATTGAGCCTAGTCTTGAAGCTGCCTTCATCGATTTCGGAAGCGAGCGTCACGGCTTTCTTCCGCTGAAAGAAATCTCACCTGAATATTTCTACAACACCCCAGCCGAAGGCGAACGCGCGAAAATCGAGAAGGTGTTGAAAGAAGGTCAGGAACTGATCATTCAGGTCGAGAAAGAAGAGCGAGGCACCAAAGGCGCCGCTCTCACCACCTATATTTCTTTAGCTGGCCGTTATTTGGTTTTGATGCCTAATAACCCAGATGCCGGTGGAATCTCTCGCCGTATTGAAGGCGAGGATCGCGCCGAACTCCGCGACAAGCTCGCCAATCTGACGATGACTCAAGGTGCGGGCGTGATCATTCGCACAGCCGGTGTTGGTCGAACCGTCGAAGAACTCCAGTGGGACCTCGATTACTTAGACACCGCTTGGCAAGCCATTCGCAAAGCAGCACTATCCGGTGTCGCTCCATTTTTGATCTATCAAGAATCCAACGTCATCGTCCGTGCGATTCGTGACCATCTGCGTCAAGACATCGGTGAAGTCCTGGTCGACAGCGAAGAAGTGTTCGACAAAGTGAAAGATCTGATTCAGCAGGTGATGCCGTCCTTTGGTAACAAAGTCAAACTCTACCAAGACGAAACACCGATGTTTAATCGCTTCCAAATTGAAGGTCAGATCGAGTCTGCATTCCAGCGCGAAGTTCGCCTCCCATCGGGTGGCGCAATTGTGATTGACCCAACCGAAGCATTGGTATCGATCGACATCAACTCGGCCCGAGCAACCAAGGGTGGTGATATTGAAGAAACCGCCTTGCACACCAACCTAGAAGCGGCCGACGAGATTGCTCGCCAGTTGCGGTTACGCGATATGGGTGGCCTTGTTGTGATCGATTTCATTGATATGTCAGCCAACAAAAACCAGAAAGCGGTTGAGAATCGGCTGAAGGATGCCTTAAAACCTGATCGTGCTCGTGTTCAAATCGGCCGAATCTCGCGATTTGGTCTGTTGGAAATGAGTCGTCAACGATTGCGTCCATCGCTCGGTGAGACTAGCGGTGTGGTTTGCCCACGTTGTCATGGCCAGGGCAGCATTCGTGATGTGCAATCACTGGCGTTACAGATTCTTCGTTTACTTGAAGATGAAGCCGTCAAAGAAAGGACCGGTGAAGTCCGTGTTCAAGTCCCCGTTCCAGTTGGAACGTTTTTGCTGAATGAAAAACGCCAGCAGCTTGAATCGATCCAGCGACGCCATAAGGTGCGAGTGCTGGTCATCCCGAATCCGAACATGGAAACGCCAAATTACGATCTGCAACGCTTACGTGACGATGACCCACAAGTGGCTAGCCTTGAGCTGTCGATCGATATTCAAACAGCCACACCAGATCCAGAGCCGGAGCTGGTCCGTGCACGTCAAGCTGAAGTCCGTGAAAAAGCTTTGGTCACTGATATCAAGCCAAAAACACCGGCTCCAGAAAGCGCGCCTGAGCCAACACCAGTCGAGGCGAAAACAGACGACAGTATTGGTCGGAAGAAGCGCCCTGAAAGTGCACGTCGCAGACAACCAAAGCCCGAATCAAAATCGCTGGTCAACCGCGTTCTCGGGTTTTTATTTGGTGAACCCGAAGCACCGGCATCGTCCTCTCGCCAGGAGACAAACAATCGCCGTCGTCCTCAGAAGAAAGCAGAGAGAAATGATCGCAAAGAGCGGCCAGAGAGTGATCCAACTCAACGGCCAGAAACCAACCGTGGACCACAACAACAGGAAACAGAACGTTCAGCTGATGGATCCCAAGGCGGTCGCCGTCGTCGCAGACGCCGTAACAAAAATCGATCCGAAACACCGGAATCAGTTGAAACAACAACGCCAACAACGGTAACAACACCAGAAGTGTCACCGGAACGTGAGGCTGAACTCAAGGCACACGAAGAAAATTTAAGTCCGCGTCCAAAGCGTGCACAGCGCAAGCAGCGTGGTGAAGAGGCGATTGCAAGCCAAGAAGCCAAGCTTGAGAACCATGCGACCACCTCTGGTGAAACCACCATCGATGACGCACCAGTCCTTAACGAAGGAATGATTGCTGATGCTGATAAGCCGAAACGGGCACGTCGAGGTCGTCGTGGATCACGCAAAACCAATGAAACGGTAGGAGCGATTGACGCACCAACATCGACTGAAGTGACGCCGGAGGTGACTCCTGAGCCAACAAGCGATCCGACTCCGGACTCAACGCCTGAACCCGTTGCGGCTGCACCTGTTGCAGAGTCCCCCAGTGAGACAGCGAGCGATGAGCAACCGAAACCGGCACGTCGCGGCCGCGGTCGTCCCCGCAAAGCCGATACTACCGTTGAGGCGCCTGTCACAGAGAGCGATGTCGCCGCAGAAACAGCATCCTCAGAAACAAAAGAAGTTGCCGCAGATACAGCGTCTGACGATTCTGATGCACCGAAAAAACCGGCGCGTCGAGGACGCAAGCCGAAAGCGAAAGCAGAGCCTGAAAGTTCCGTGAGCGAGCCAGTCGCAAAACCGGCCACTGAAGTGCCGCCCGAGAGCACTCCTCAACCGCCAGTTGAAACAGATGTTGCGCCAAAAGTCACGGCGGAAGCAGAGAACGGCACAGACAATCCAGCACCGGCCGCTACTCCTGAGCAACCCAAACGTGGCCGCGGTCGTGGGCGTCGTCGTGCTCCTGATGTCGCTGAGTCCGGTCCAGACTTGTCAGTCTCTGACCTCAAAGCACAATTGATGGAAGATGTCACAGAACCGACCAAAGCCGACTCCGCTGAACCGGAAAAGGCGAAGCGTCGCGGACGTGGACGTCCTCGAAAAGCAGTCGCAGCGAATCCAACGCAGGCAGAATCACCTCTGAATGTGACAGAGGCTGAATAATACCGAGTCTTAGGTGAGTTGGCCGACTTCTGTCGGCTCAACCGCCAAACTCAACCCAAAGGTGGCTTTGACCGATGATCGAATCAAGCTCACCAGCGCTCTGAGGTCGTCAGCCGTTCCCGACCCATCATTGGTCAGAACCAGAGCCTGGCGTTTGTGAACCGAAAAGCCGCCAATGTGATGGCCTTTTAGCCCCAAATGATCAATGAGCCAGCCGGCTGCGATTTTCGTTTGCTCACCATCTGGATAGGTTGGCATCTCTGGGAATTGCGCTTTCAGACGATCTGCCACTGCCGTTCGAACCACAGGATTTTTGAAAAATGAACCAACGTTTGGCGTCTCATCCGGATCAGGCAGCTTCGCTTGCCGGATCGACATCACGGCTTTCGCAACATCCAAGGGAATCGATGCATTGAGACCCTGACGCTGTAACTCTTCTGCAATCGCTCCATACTCCACTCGAGGTTGAGGTCGAGTGGACAGTTTAAGAGTCACCGTCAGGACCAAAAATCGATCAGGGGATTGTTTCAAAATCGAATGTCGATAGCCGAACGCAAGCTCGGATGCGGCAAGCTCAATGACTGCCTGTTCCTCGAAGTCATACAATTTCACCCTGTGGCAGTGATCTTTCAGCTCAACGCCGTAAGCACCGATATTCTGTACCGGTGCAGCTCCCATCCAACCAGGAATCAACGCCAGATTTTCAAGACCAAACCAACCCTCATTGAGGGTCTGCATCACAGTGTGATGCCAGGAATGCCCGGCACCCACCTCCAAATACACATCGTCGCCCTTTTGCATGGGCTGAAAGTATTGAATTTCAGGCCGCAAGACGACTCCGTCAAACTCAGGCTCCAGAACCACTAAATTGCTACCTCCGCCAACAATCAAACGGGGTGTTGATGCCAACTCTGGCATCGACACACACACGTTTTCAATCGATGACAACTTGAGGATTGAAGCTGCATAAAACGGAAGCTTCAGAGTTGTCAGTCCGGTCAGGTTAAACACCGGACTGTTCCAGATGTTGACGCACCAGTGCTAAATCCTGCTCAGTGTCGACGCCCGGGGGAATTGATTCTAACGCGACATCAACCTGAATCAGGCGGTCATGCTCTAATGCTCGCAGCTGCTCTAATCGTTCAAACTGCTCAAGCGGCGTCGGTCTCCAAGTCGCGAAGTCTCGAAGGAAGCCCGCGCGATAGGCATAAAGACCAATGTGCCGAAAATGTGTCCCGTTGGCTTGTGTTGGGTGTCCTGGAATTCGAGACCTTGAAAAGTATAACGCTCGACCGGATTGGCTTCTCACCACCTTGACCTGGTTTGGATCATCAATCTCTGACTCGTCCTGTATCGGCTCACAGAGGGTGGCAATCGAGGCCTCCGGATGCGTCTCAAGCATGCTCGCAACCTGATGGATAGCAGAAGCAGGCAAAAGCGGCTCGTCACCTTGCACATTCACCACAATCGCATCGGCAGATAACCCAAGAAGATCAGCCACCTCTGCTAAACGATCGGTCCCCGTGGGATGGTCTGATGCAGTCATCACACATTCGCCGCCAAATCCTCGAACCACATCTGCTATTCGCTGATCGTCGGTGGCGACTAACACGCGCTGAGCCTGTGATGACGCAGCCCGTGCATAGACACGCTGGATCATGGGTTGTCCGGCGATCTCAAGAAGTGGTTTACCTGGAAGACGCGTCGATCCGAAACGAGCGGGGATCACCGCAAGAAAACTCATTAACGATCAGTCCGCTCATCGGCGGTCAAGGTTCTCGCTTCATCAGCTAGCATCACTGGAATATCATCACGAATTGGAAACGCTAACCCATCGGCGCGACACCAGATTTCCTGATCATCTTCACGGATGTCGACTTCACCCTTACACAAGGGACATACCAGCAAGCCCTTTAACTGAGGCGCCAAACTCATACCCTACTCCACTGCTTTAAACGATCGATTAACCACGTTTCAAATTCTGGTTGATGACTATCCAATGCAACCACCCAAAACGGCTCCTGCACCAAGTGTACCAATTTCACCGCGTCTTTCTCGGTTGTAATGATCTGTGTCCATGCGGCGACTTCGTTTTCGGTATAGGCATGATGGTCGGCAAAGGCATTCTCTCGAATCGACAGACCCGCTTGCTCCAATCCTTCAAAGAAGCGACTTGGCGAGGCGATGCCTGCGATCGCATCGAAATCACCATGATGGACCAGCTCACTTAACGCATAATGCGTCTCCGGTTGATCAGATCGGTAGACATAAGCCATGTCAGCGACGGAGCCAAACACTGGGGTTTGCGTCTCAATCCCCATCTCAATCAGCATTTCCTTCGGATAGTCGGTGCCACGAACAATGATCGCATCCATGTGATCAATCACACTCAACGGCTCGCGTAGCGGCCCAAACGGCATTTCGAGACCGTTACCGATCCCTTGGTCTTTGTTAAACACACACACCGAAAAGTCACGCCATAAACGAGTGTTTTGTAATCCGTCATCCGACAACACCACATCCACCTGATGATGGAAATGTAAACGTTCGACGGCTTTAGCCCGATCCCGACACACAATTACTGGGCACTTGGTACGCTTGTGAAGCATGAGTGGCTCATCACCAACCGCTGTCGGGAGACTGTTTGCGGTGACTTCAATCGGGAGATTCTTGGCTTGACCACCAAACCCACGACTCACGATTCCAGGAGTAAACCCTGCTTGCCGAAGTTTTAGCGCAAGACTGGCAACCAATGGGGACTTTCCAGAGCCCCCAACCACAATGTTGCCAATACAAATCACCGGGATTTGCCGAGACACTTGGGGCGCTCTGCTAATTTTTTTCCGCTTTTTTTGCATCCATGATGCGAATAGGGGCGTCAATACTCGACTCAGGGACGTCGCCGGCTTCGACCATCGTGCCGGCCATCCGTTTGCACCTTTCAAACCACCAAAGCCAAATTTCATGCACGAATTCCCTCTATTCCTGTGCAGAATATCCCCGAATTGAGTATCCTCCGCGCTACTTGAAAGCAAAAGGATCGTCTGTGTCAATTGAAGGCTGGGGTAAAGCACCACCATCCACACCACTCACACTGTGGCAATCAATTAAAGCGAATCTTGATTTGTGGCTCGTTGACCACGGTTTTCTGAGATCGCTCTATTCCAATCGTTTCTGTCTGCCGGGGCCCTTGTACCGGAGCAATCAGCCGAGTGTCGCACGGATTCACCGGTACAAACGAGACCTTGGGCTGAAAACCATCATTAATCTTCGTGGCTACAATCCAACCCAAGGTCGATACCAGTTGGAAGCAAAAGCCTGTGAAGAAGCTGGCATCACACTGATTAATACGCGAGTGCATTCGCGGGGTCTTCCAACCGCAGATCAGATCAACGAGCTGAAAACTTTGATCGATGATTTCGAAACACCGGCACTCACGCATTGTAAATCTGGAGCTGACCGTGCCGGTATTTTTGCCGTGCTCTATTGCCACTTTCGCCTCGGCCAACCCATTGATGAAGCCAAGGAACAACTGCATTGGACTTATGGTCATTTTCGGAGTGCGAAGACAGGAATCCTCGACCATTTCTTTGAGTCTTACATTCGCTACCGCGATGCCTGGAAGCATCAACATCCAGCGGCAACCGAACCCACATTTCTGGAATGGGTGAATTCCGACTATGATCGGGACATCATGGAGCATGAATTTAAGCCACGTGGTTTTGCGAATTTCTGGGTGGATTGGGTGTTAAGGCGCGAATGAAAAGCGATATGCGGACCTATGGCCGTCTGATCCGAGAGGCGCTGCCCTACTGGAAGATTGCTGCACTGGCCATGTTGTCCATGGCTGCAACTGCCGCGATGGAGCCCTTGCTACCAGCATTAATGGCGCCTCTGATCGATGAATCTCTGATTGATAAAGATCCAAGTGCACTGATCCAGATTCCACTTCTGATCGTTGCTGTCTTTGTATTCAAAGGCATTTCAGAATACGTCGCCTCTGTCTCAAGCCAATATGTTGCGAACCGGACAGTGGCCGATATCCGCTCTGAGGTCTTTGCAGTGCAACTGGATCTTCCGATGGTCGACCACGATGCTGAAGAAGGTGGACGCCTGTTGTCCCGTATCACCTATGACGTTGCCCAAGTCGGAGAGGCTGTTTCTACAGCCTGGATGGTCATCATCAAAGACACCTTGATGATCATTGGTTTATTGGCTTTTTTGATCTATACCTCTTGGCAAATGTCATTAGCCCTTTTGATCGCAGCTCCCGTCGTCTCCTTTGTGGTGAAAAAGGCGAGTGTGAAAATGCGCCGTTCAAATCAGGATCTACAAACGTGGACAGGCCGTTTGACCGGACTGATCGAGGAATCGTTGCTGGCCGTCAAGGACATTAAGATTTTTGGCGGACATGACAATCAGCAGGCGCGTTTTGAGCACATCAACAAGCGGCTACGTCATGAGCAAATGCGTGTCATCAAGATTCAGTCACTGAATGTGCCCTTGGTGCAGATCCTGGCCGCAATCACCATTGGCGTTGTGATTCTCATTGGTACGCAGATGAGTGCTCGCGATCTTTTAAGTCCGGGTGAGTTTGTCGCCTATATCACTGCCATGGGAATGATTTTTGATCCGGTTCGACGACTCACAGGCGTCAATGCAACCATTCAGCGTGGTCTGGCAGCCGCTGAATCCATTTACCAAATTTTCGATCAAACGCTCGACAACCAGCGCGGACAATCGAGAAACCATGAGGCACTTCAGCGAGCATCACTTGATGTGAAGGATGTGACATTCCGCTATCCCAACGCTGAAGAATTAGCGCTCGATTCTGTCTCTTTCACAGTCAATCCTGGAGAGAGTGTCGCGCTCGTTGGACCTTCAGGTTCAGGAAAGTCCTCCTTAATCGCGTTGATTGCCGGATTTCTAGAGCCCCAAGACGGAGACATCCGGATCAACCAGGAATCACTGAAAGATTGGCCCCTCGCCAAGCGGCGTCGACAATTGTCCCTGGTGGGTCAACAAGTGAATCTGTTTGACGCCACCATCGCTGACAATATTCGCTTTGGATGGCCTGAGGCCACCGATGAAGAGGTTCAAGACGCAGCACGACAGGCGCACGCGCTGGAGTTTATCGAAGCACTGCCGGAGGGTTTTGATACGCAAATTGGACCTTTCGGTAACCGCTTATCTGGCGGTCAACGCCAACGCATTGCCATTGCCCGCGCATTTATCAAGGATGCGCCAATCTTATTACTGGATGAGCCAACCAGTGCGCTTGATCACAAAAGCCGCGAAGAAGTTCTCAAAGGACTTGAGAACCTGAAGGCCAATCGAACAACTTTGATTATCAGCCATCAGCCCGAGACCCTACTGTCGATTGATCGGACCATTCATTTGATCGCTGGCCAATTGGCGCCTGTGACCACCGACTCGGACTCGTCTGTCGATACCGACTGACCCGCCCATCTTGAAAATCAAAGGTCAGCGCGCCATCGAGATCGGTTCGATGCAGTTGGGCACCAGCCTCTGCCCATCGCGCTAAGACTTCTCGGTGCGGATGCCCATATCGATTGGATTGCCCAACGCTGATGAAAGCGTGATTCGCTCCCACCAACTGAACAAATGAAGGATTCGATCCGTCGCGTGCGCCGTGATGAGAGACGACCACAGCGTCGATCTCACCCAGCAGGTTTCGTCGGTGAAGCGCCTTCACGACCTGTGATTCAGCAAACCAATCTGCATCGCCCATCATCAACACCGATTGACCATGAGCGGACAACAAATAGACACAGCTTCGCCGATTTTCTGATCCCTCAACTGGACCAACCGGCCACAACAGGTCAACTGAGACATCACCGATTCGATGGGTGGCGTGACAAGGTCTCACCCATTCTTCCATGGATCCTCCACCTTCAATCACTGGTGGGATAGCCGTTTGTCGTAAGGTAGAGACTAATCCTCCGGAATGATCCATATCTCCATGACTGATCAAAATCGCGTCAAGATCAAAGCCTCTCGATATTGGGAGAAACTGCCCTGTTCGCGACCAACGCTCAGCCTGACCGGCTGCGAGATCAAACATCGCTCGTGTTTTTCCTGAAACCAGAGTCGATGCCGATCCTTGCCCCACATCGTGAATCACTAATCGATCCACTCCCCGACTCTCAAGCTGAACAACCAAAGAGATCGCCAGCGCCAAGAAAGACCAACGCGGCAACGGCTTTGGCAACAAGACACTGGCACCGAGCGCAAAGAGACAGGCCAACACCCATTCTGAGGGGATCACACCAAAATTAGTCCGAAACAAGAGGACGTCGAGTGTCTCGATACTCCAGGCAATCACCGTGTTTGCGACTGCAACCAACCAACCCCAATCAAATACCAAGGCGATGGCCAGGACCAGAAGTAACACGGGCAGCAATGGGACAACGACGACATTTGCCAGGATCCCAAGCCACGGATAATCAAACCCAAGCCAATGACTCAACAGAACCGCCAACACACAGCTAAACCCTAGCTGCATCACCAATAGATGGATCAGGCCGCGGGTACGAGTCGCCCAAAGGATCTGAGCGATCAACACGATTGCACCGGCAGACATCAAGAATCCTGTCGACAGCGCTATCATTGGATCAAATACAACGATACACGCGAGGGTGATCGCAATGACTTGATGCAGCGTGAATCTGAGACCGAATACCGGGATCACACTGAGAAATGTCGCCATGACACCCGCACGCACGACGCTTGGACTGAATAATGTCCAAGACGCGATGAAATAGGCGCCAAGACAAACAATCCCTGAGCGAAATATCGCGCGTTGATGGGGGTGTCGAGGCCAGACGGAGCGGCCGGCCAACCACCAGAGTGCAGCCAATACCAAACCCACGTGAAGACCTGAAATCGCCAGAAGGTGGGACAACCCCAGCGTTTCAAACACGGTTAATACACGGCGATCCAACGACTGCTTCTCACCGAATAACAGGGCTTGCGCAAGACCGCGAATTGGATTCGGCCAAGCGTGGGTTTGATCCCGTAGCGAGGACCGCTGACTTGTCTGCGATAGAATCTCGCCGTCAACCAGCTGCGCTTTAACGCGCCAACCATTGGCCAATGCGTGTCGTCTGGCATCGAATCCACCAGGATTCTGAAATCCGATCACAGGAGACAGCCGAAACAGACCTTTGACGCGATCTCCAGTTTGGAGTCGATAGTTGGGTCCCGCCTGCAACTTCACCCGTGACCCCTCCTCTAACCCATGGCAATCGATTTGAGTCCAAGTCGCTGAAGCCGAGGAGAAGTCGATCGCTTGGTTCAGAAGACGGTCCACTCGAACCTCGCCAGCACATGAGACCGCTTGAGTCGATTCAGGCCAGAGCAAATTCACTCGATCAGTGATTCGGATTTCTTGGATTGCAACAACTATGCAGAAAAGACCCAGCCACGGGAATCGCGACAAAATCAGCATGGTCGCCAAAAGAATCAACGAAAAAGGCGATAAAGCGCTTGGAAACCAAGGCAAACTGCTTACAATCAGGGACCAAATCATCATGCCTGAAGCATGGAAAAGAAATCATTCATTTGAGTCAGTCCCTGACTAACCCAGATGTCAGACATCGACAAGAAGGTCATGCCGAAAAAGTTTGTCTCGAGAATCATGCCGCCACCCGAGCAGATTGCACACATGCGTCGATGGGGCTGGGTTGGGCGACAACTGTTCGCGGATGATCTTTGGCATCTGAACCGACGATCGGTCGCACTGGCCTTTTTAAACGGACTGTTTTGGGCCTGTATGCCAATGCCACTGCAAATGGTTGCAGCTGCAGTCTTTGCGTTGGTTTTGCGATGTAACGTACCGCTCTCGGTCGGTCTGGTCTGGCTCACCAATCCCATTACCATGCCGCCTTATTATTTCTTCGCATACCAGCTAGGCGCATGGGTGTTAGGCAGTGACGGGGTCAGTTGGCCTCAAGAGGTGACGATTGAGTGGATACAGAACCAAATTAACCTGATTTGGTGGCCCCTATTGACGGGATCCGTCATCATCGGCGTCATCTTGAGCATCATCGGATTTACAGTCATCCGAATCTGGTGGAGTCTGCAGGTCGGCTATAACTGGAAGCGCCGCAAAGGGCGATTTCTCAAACGGACTGTAACTGACCATGGTGCAACTCAAACTGCTGATCAGTCTGAGCTGCCACCCGACGATCGTGAGTCACGATCACCAGACTAGTCTCCGTGGTCTTTGATAAATCAATCAACATGGATAACACGTAATCGGCGGTCGCCTCATCCAAGTTGCCCGTCGGTTCATCCATCAACAGGACCTTAGGATTGCCTGCAAGCGCTCGTGCAATTGCAACACGCTGCCTCTCGCCGCCGGACAGTTCACCCGGACGATGGGCCACTCGATGCTCAAGCCCCACTTGCTGCAGTAATCGAATCGCGATCTGCTTCGCCTTTGCTGGAGAATATCCAGAGAGCATCGCCGGTAGCATCACATTTTCTTCCGCTGAGAATTCCGGGAGTAAGTGATGAAATTGGTACACCACGCCAATGGTTTGACGACGCAAGGCGACTCGCTTGGACTCACTTAATTGGGTGATGTCGGTACCCTGCCAAAGGACCGATCCTTGTTCCGGAAGCAACAGGCCTGCAAGAATATTCATGAGGGTACTTTTTCCTGAACCACTTCGGCCTAACAGTGCTAATCGCTGTCCAGCTTCAACCGAAAAATTCACACCCTCAAGAACTGATACAGCAGTCTCTCCCTCTCCATAAGCGAAGGAAACTTCACGAAGTGCAAGCAGCACATTATCGCTCATGGTTTAACACCTCAGCCGGAACGATTCGACTGGCTTTCAGCGCAGGATATAGCGTTGCCACAATCGATAGGCCAATGCTCAAACCCGCGACCAAGCCCACATCGGACCAGCGCAATTCAGATGGCAAATCAGAGATGAAATAAGCGCTTGGGTTAAACAGATAAAAACCAAAGACAGATTCCAAAAATCCCAAAATATCAGTGATTGATAGCGCCAGTGGAACCCCCAGAAAGACCCCGACAATGGTCCCGATCACTCCGACCAAGGTCCCTTGAACAATAAACACACCCATCACACTGACCGGTGACAATCCAATGGTCTTTAGAATCGCGATATCCGCACGCTTATCAGTCACCACCATGACGAGCGTCGAGACAATGTTAAATGCCGCCACTGCGATAATGAGCGTTAACAACAGGGCGATCATGGTCTTTTCCAATTGGATCGCCTCAAATAAATTACCTTGAGTTCGCGTCCAATCCTGAAAACGAATGGGTAATCCAAGCGAGGTGCTGACTTCCTGGGCGATGGGCCGAATCAGTTGAGGGGCTTCAAAGAGATTGTCGAATTGGAGTCTAAGCGCAGCGACCCCCTCTCCCAGTTTAAAGAGTCGAGCAGCATCCGATAACTCAACAAATGCCAATTGATTATCTAACTGAGCACCGACTTCAAAAATACCGACCACTTGCAGACGTTTGAGTCGTGGAGTCACGCCAGCCAAACTCAGCGTCGCTTCCGGAATCAAAAGAGTCACTTGGTCGCCCGGAATCACATCGAGATTCGCGGCCACACCCGACCCTAAAATGATCGAAAAACGACGACGATTCAGATCTGTGAATTCACCTTGGGTCATATGACTCGGAAGAATGGAGACCTCGGACTCTTTGTTTGGGTCAACGCCCAAGACAGCCACTGATACAGTCCGTCCGTTTGCGACCAACAAGCCTTCACCTTGGTTCAAGGGCGCAACGCCGACAATCGCGCGATTCCTCATGAGCTTTTCAGTGATTGGCTCTAGATCCGATCGCGCGGTCTCAAATTCGAGCAACGCATGCGGCACCGTGCCGAGAATCCGTGTTCGTAACTCCCGATCAAAACCATTCAACACAGACAGGACAAGAATTAAGACCGCGACACCTAATGTTAATCCTGCCATTGAGACAGCAGAGATGAACGAAATAAAATGGTTTCGTCGCTTTGCGCGGGTGTACCGAAGACCAATGCAAACTGATAACGGATTGAACATAACGCAAGTGTAACTGGCTTCATGCTACAGTTTCTAAAAGTTTGAAGGATTTTTCATGAACGCATTAGTTTTGGCTGTTGCCGCTCTTCTTTTCAGTCGCCTCGTCGCCTCTGATCGCATTGAGCCATATCGCTTAAAAGTTATTGGTGCGATTGAAAAAGCGACAGATTCTTTACCCAATACGTTGCGCTTACCGGTCATTGTCGGGGGCGCGGTCACTCTGGGAGCCATCATCGCTTACATGCCGTTAGTCGGTGTAATCGTGACATTTTGCGCATTAGTTCTGATTATCCGTTATGGCAAAGTGACTGAAGATTCGAAGGCAATCCTGACCGAATTACGAAATGGCTCGTTCTCTCAAGCTCAGATCAAACTCACTGAATTCTCAGGAACTGATGCCAGTCAATTGGATGAAAATGGGGTCGCCCGGATTTCCGTCGAAACACAGGTGTTGAAGCTTGCCGAAAACGTTTTCATACCACTAGCTTGGTTCGCGCTCGGTGGCTTACCCGGAATTCTTCTGTATTGGACTTCAACTGTCATCGCACACCGCCATGGATCGGGAGAAACATCAGAGCGCTGGGTCGCTCTCCTCAACTGGGTCCCAATTCGGCTGATGGCACTCACGCTCGGATTCATGGGAGATCGGGAACGCTCGCGCGCCGTCTGGACACGTCAAGCCAGCGAATTCTCAGATCCCGAGGCCGGTATCCTGATTGCTGCAACCGCAGGCGCTATTCGCGTAAAGCTTGGAGGTTCTCGTTGCGTGCAGGGTCTGATCAAACAAGAACCAATCCTCGGTGATGGCGATGATGCGGCTCGCTACCACATTGAGGAGGTGCAGTCGCTTGCCGAGCGTTCGCTTCTTTTGTGGGCTGTTGCAGCGTTGGTCATTACAGCGATATAGCCAAAAGACGAGTTGCATCTGCGTTTTCGCAATCTATACTCCCAACCTCTCGTTAGGTGGCCGAGCGATCGGCATAACAGGGAATTCGGTAAGGCTTAGCCAAGTCCGAAGCTGCCCCCGCAACGGTATGTTCAGTCATGAGTCCTCGTGAATACCACTGTCATTTTTGATGGGAAGGTGCGAGTGATTCGGCAAATGGAATTGCCCTGAACCAGCCCGGAGACCTACCTGGCGTGTCACGAACTTAAGGCGTGCGGTGGGCGCGTTGATGGAACTCAGATGAAATCGACAGTCCAACTGGCTGCCATCCTGGTATTCTCATTCGTTTGCTCGTGGGCAAACGCGCAAGATGCCGACATTATTATCACTATCGACGATTTGACGTTGCCGATACACCCCACTGCTTCAAACTTCACTCTGATTACTGAAAGTGATATTGCAGAGGGCGGATACTCGTCAATTATCGATGTGTTAGAGCGTAACTCTAGTTTCAGGGCAAGTACTGATAGCACCGGAGCAAAAAGGTCCAGTGCAATCGATCTCCGCGGATTTGGAGAAACAGCCGCAAGAAATATTGCGATCGTTCTGGACGGTGTACCACTTAACAACCCAACACTAGAAGCGCCAAATCTAGCACTAATACCGCTCTCTCAAGTTACAGAAATTCGTCTGATTCCAAGTGGTGGTAGCGTCTTATTTGGTAATGGTGCTGTTGGAGGCGTCATAGAGATAAGCACTAAAAATCAGAATAGGATTTATAGGCCTTCCTATGAACTGAATGGTGGAAGTTTTGGTTTTGCAGAAATAGCGGCCAAACATAGCTTGGTTGGCTCTGATTATGCGATTTCTGGTGATGTTGTCATACAAAGTTCAGATGGCTATCGGCATTTCAACGACAGTGACTTAACCTCGGGACGGTTAGAATATCGCATCGATCGCAGCTTCGATTTTTCTCTGTCTCATCTGCGCTCCCTTGATCAAAGGAACGCTGCAGGAGCCTCAACTGAAGCTGTTTTGGCTTTGGACCGGAGAGATTCTAGTCTGAACGATAGGTCGGCGATCGATTATCGCCAAGCGATTACGGATTTGAAAGTAGGCTTCAACCATCGACAGTCTCATTACAGAGGAACACTATCTCACCGGCAAAGCGATCAAAATGGAAAATATGAGAATCCATCCTATGGGAACATTCAGCAGAATTTAGACTTACTGAATGGCCGATTTGAAATCAGTAATTTACCCGCCCGAGATTCAACATTTGATTACTTGGCAGGGGTAGAACTTACGAACGGCAAATATAGTTCGCTGTACATCACCCCTTATCGCAAACAAGCCAGCGCAGCAATTTTTACTCAGGTGACCAAACGGTTGAATTCTCTTTCAGCGACTGTTGGGGGAAGATTGCAATCAGTCTCGGACACGATGGAAAACGGTTTTGAGGCGACAGCAAATTTGACGGCTTTTGACTTGGGAATCACTCAATCATTTGGGGAACTCGATGTTTTCGCCAGAGCTGACCAAACGTTCAGATTCGCCACTCTCGACGAGCAATCTTCTTCTGGAACGGCATTAAAGCCTCAGCACGGAGAGGGGTTGGAGTTAGGGCTAAGAGCTTCGAATTTTTCATCACGCATATTCGCCATTTGGAACAAAGACGAGATTTTGTTTGACGCAAACGACACATCACAGTCAATCTTCGGTTCAAACATCAACGTCGATAAAACACGTCGATTGGGAGCAGACTTTGACCTAACGATCAGTCCTTTGCCTGGGACCGATGTAATCAGCAAAATTAGTTATGTCGACACCAAGATTAATGCAGGAAGTTTTTCTGGCTCTCAAATTCCCGGCGTAAGCAAAATGCAGGCGAATATGACCGTGAATACCAAGTTATCAGATAGCTTCAAGATGAACCTTTCCCACCGTTGGTACTCTAGCGCTTACGCTATCACTGATTATGAAAACGATTTGGGAAAACATAACAGCTACACGACTACTGCTGCTTCAATCACATTTGTCCAACCAGAATGGCTATTTGGATTAAGTGTGAAAAACTTATTTGACGTTACACACGACTCCTACGTCTACGACTCATATGGTACGCTAAAGCGGACACCTGCTGAGCCGACCTCATTTTGGCTAACTTTTAAATACACTCCGGAGTGATTGATCATGCAAATCAAATCTGCGCTTCTTATATCGCTGAGCTTAATTATGCTTCTGACAAGAGGGTCGCATTTTTCAGGCATAAACGCCCTACCAGAAGCATCTTGGATGATCTTCATGGTAGCCGGAACTCTTTTACCTGTTTGGTCATTCGCTTGGTTTATGTCTCTAGCAGTCGGCATTGACGCCTATGCGTTCACCTTCGGGGGCGTGCCAGGCACATGCTTTTCTGTAGCTTACGGAATGCTCATCCCTGCTTACTTCTCGATGTGGATGGCAGGACGTCTCGCCAAGCCGTATCTTTCTAGCCGATTCTCTGGGTCCGCTGTCTTTTTCGGTTTCGCTATGGGTGGAACACTGATCTGCGAATTGATCTCAAGCGGCAGCTTCTACTTGTGGTCTGGAAACTTTCAGCCAACCATGGTTGAGTTCATAACCCGTGAACTTCAATATGCGCCAGCCGTGTTTGCAAGCTCAGCCTATTGGGCGGTCGCATTTATTGTGGTAAGTGCTTTGTATCGCCTGTATTCGCAAGTAAAGTCACCGGAAGCGCTATCCCACTGACTTTTTGCTCTTCTTTGGGCTGGATGTATTATTGAGTCGCTTAAGATACTGAACGCTTTGCTGCTTCCAGTGTATTGGCTAAAAGACAGGCAATTGTCATCGGACCAGGGCCACCGGGTACGGGGGTGATTGCCCTAGCCACAGTCGACACGTCATCAAAATCTACGTCACCAACAAGTCGACCTTTCCCATCTTCGGTTTCAATGCGGTTAATCCCAACATCCAAAACGATCGCACCAGGCTTGATCCAGTCCGCCTTCACCATCTGAGGACGACCAACGGCTGCTACCAGAATATCTGCCTCTCGACAAACCGCGGGTAGATTGTGTGTTTTAGAGTGCGCAATCGTGACGGTTGCTGACTCATTTAACAAAAGCGCAGCCATCGGACGCCCAACGATATTTGAACGACCGATAACAACCGCGTTCTTGCCAGCAATATTTGGCTCGATTGACTTCAACAATTTCATGCACCCAAGGGGTGTGCAGGGGACAAACGGATTCCCGCCCGTCCAGAGTTGACCCACGTTGCTTGTATGGAATCCATCAACATCTTTTGCTGGATCAATGGCCTCAATCACATCTTTGGAATCGAGGTGCGCGGGCAACGGCAATTGAACGAGAATGCCATGAACGGCAGGATCCGCATTTAAGGATTGAATCAGCGACATCAATGATTCGCGCGAAGTATCGACATCAAGTACATGGTGAAACGAACGCATGCCACAGGCTTCTGTTTGTTTTACCTTGTTTCTCACATAGACCTGGCTGGCGGGATCTTCCCCGACGAGAACCACAGCCAACCCAGGAGTCACACCATGCGATGCTTTCAGCGCACTTACCCCCTCGGCGACTTCCTGGCGAACCTGTTCGGCGAAGGCTTTGCCATCAATGCGAAGAGCCGTCATTTTAATACCACCGTCTTATGACCATTTAAAAACACACGATGTTCACTGTGCGCTTTCACGGCACGGGAGAGCGCGTAGTTTTCCATGTTTCGGCCTGTTGCTAATAATTGATCCGGACCAAAAGTGTGATCCACCCGAGCCACCTCTTGATCGATGATCGGACCCTCATCCAAATCTGCTGTCACATAATGCGCTGTCGCACCGATCGCCTTCACGCCTCGCTCAAAGGCTTGATGATACGGACGTGCGCCTTTAAAACTTGGCAAGAACGAGTGGTGAATATTGATACAGCGACCCGCCAATTCCTGACAGAGTTCATCCGATAACACTTGCATGTATCGCGCAAGAACAACCAATTCAACATCGTGTGCGTCGATCAAATCGCGAATTCGATCTTCCTGAGCGGCCTTCGTTGCAAGTTTGGATTGACCCGCTGGCAACACTTCAAAAGGTGCCTGATGAAACCGTGCCAAAGGTTCCAAGTCGGGATGGTTGGAAGCGACGGTTGTGACAGCAATGTTGAGTTCGCCGGTCTGCTTGCGATACAGCAGATCATTCAAACAATGATCAAACTTCGAGACTAACATCAGCGTTCGATGCGGAATCGATGGATCAATAAACTTCCAACTCATTTCGAAGCGTGCGCCAATCTCGGAAAACATCTCCGAAAGCTGATTAGGACTCAACCCAGAGTCCGGCTTAAAAAACTCGGCTCGACAGAAAAAACGCCCAGTCTGAATATCATCAAACTGAGACAGTTCTGTAATAAAACATTCCTGATCCGCCAAAAACCCAGTGATGGCCGCAACGAGACCAGTCCGTCCCGGACAGGTAATCCGTAGCAAATAACGAGCTGTATTCTTCATTCCGATCCTTAGGCTTTGGGAAGCGTCACTCCAGTTTGACCTTGATACTTACCACCACGGTCACGGTAAGTGGTCAGACATCGCTCATCGGACTGGAAAAAGAGCATTTGTGCGACGCCTTCATTGGCATAGATTTTTGCCGGCAGATTTGTCGTGTTGGAAAACTCAAGAGTGACATGTCCCTCCCATTCCGGTTCGAGAGGCGTGACATTCACAATAATTCCACAGCGGGCGTAAGTGGATTTGCCTAAGCAAATCGTTAAAACATCTTCCGGTATTTTGAAATACTCAACCGTGCGCGCGAGTGCAAACGAGTTCGGGGGAATAATGCAAACATCCGATTTGATATCAACAAAGCTCTTCTCATCGAAGTTCTTCGGATCAACAATGGCTGAGTGAATATTGGTGAATACCTTAAATTCATCGGCGCAACGGACATCATAGCCGTAACTTGATGTTCCATAAGAAATCAATTTCTCACCGTCTCGGTCACGAATCTGTCCGGCTTCAAATGGCGAAATCATCGATTGGGTTTCAGCCATTTGCTGAATCCAGCGGTCGGATTTAATAGTCATGGATTACTCGTCAGTCCCTTGGGTTTTGGTAATTAGGTTGCTAGAGCCATTGCGTTCCGCAAAAAGCGCCAAACGCGCAGCTGTTCGACGCGCGATGTCGCGGTAAGACTGAGCGATCATTCCGTCAGGGTCACTGATCACCGATGGCTTACCGATGTCGGTCTGCTGCCGGATACTGAGATCCAACGGCAGCGCACCCAACAATTCAGTGTCATATTCTGCCGCAATTCGATCGCCACCGCCTTCCCCAAATAAATGTTCGGTGTGACCACATTTCGAGCAGCGGTGCAGCGACATATTCTCAATCACACCAAGAACAGGCACTTCAACGCGCCGGAACATCTCGATCCCTCGGCGAGCATCAAGCAGTGCAATGTCCTGAGGGGTAGTGACGACAACTGCACCATTGACGGGAACTTGCTGGCTCAGAGTGAGCTGAATATCGCCCGTCCCTGGCGGCAAGTCGATCACCAAATAATCGAGGTTGCCCCAGTTCGTTTGCCTGAGCATTTGAGTGAACGCACCACTGACCATCGGTCCACGCCAGATCGTCGGCGACCGTTCGGTCAATAAAAACGCCATGGACATCACCGGAATACCGTGGGCAATGACCGGATTGAACGACTTTCCATCTGGAGTTTCTGGCCTCTGGCCTTGAACACCCAGCATCAGTGCCTGCGATGGACCATAGATATCCGCATCCAACAGGCCAACACGCGCACCCTCCGCCTGAAGCGCTAACGTCAGATTGACAGCCGTTGTCGATTTCCCCACTCCACCCTTACCAGAGGCCACGCAAATGACCTGGCGAACCCCAGGAATCGACTCAGTCCCCTCACGTGCGGCAACCATAGGAACTTCGTGCCGAACGCGAATAAAGGCCTCTCGAACCTCCTTGATCCCCTCCAATTTGGGTTTCAACTGCTTCACCAGCGACCGCGTCATACCGGCAAGCGGATATTTAAATGTGAGCTCGATATCAAGCTCACCCTCTTTCAGCTCGCAGCGGGTCAACACACCACTGCGGCCCAAATTACTCTCACGGTAAGGGTCATCGTGCTCAGAAAGAATAGCTATGACGCGATCATGAATGGAAGTCGACAAATTCATCTCCGTTTTCGTTAACAGGCGGCCAAAAGTACGGTCAGTACCGGTATACTTGGGGATTCACTTGCATTGCAACAAGGAATTTACTCTGTGCCGACAGACAGACGCACCATCTTAGTCACCAGCGCCCTGCCCTATGCCAACGGATCCATTCATTTAGGCCACATGCTTGAGTATATCCAAACTGACATCTGGGTTCGCTACCAAAAGCAATCAGGGAACCGTTGCGTCTATGTTTGCGCCGATGATGCGCACGGTACAGCGATCATGCTTCGCGCACAAACACTCGGAATGACACCCGAGGAGTTAATCGCTGACGTCAAAGCAGAACACGAAGCAGATTTTAGCGGATTCCATATCGGTTTTGATCACTATTCATCGACCCATACAGAAGCGAATCGGTACTACTCCGAACTCATTTACACCCGAGTCCGTGACGCCGGTGGCATTGCCGTTCGCACCATTTCACAGCTGTTTGACCCAGAAAAAGAGTTATTTCTCGCCGATCGCTACGTCAAAGGTGTCTGTCCAAAATGCGGGGTCGATGATCAATACGGCGATAATTGTGAAGCCTGTGGCGCAACCTACCAAGCGTCGGAATTGAAGAATCCAAAATCCACACTATCAGGAGAGACACCGGTCCTCAAAGACTCTCAGCACTTGTTCTTTGAGCTTGGCCAACACACGGATTTTCTCAAAGAGTGGACGCGATCGGGCCGTCTCCAACCGGAAGTGGCGAACAAACTCGCGGAATGGATCGATGGGGGTTTGAAAAGCTGGGATATCTCGCGTGATGCACCCTATTTCGGGTTTGAGGTCCCAGATCACCCTGGTACCTATTTCTATGTCTGGCTGGATGCACCCATTGGTTACATGGGTGCATTTAAAGAATGGTGCGATGCCCATGACTTCGATTTCGACTCGGTCTGGAGTCCCGAGAGCGACGCGGAGGTTTATCATTTCATTGGTAAGGATATTGTCAACTTCCACTGCCTGTTTTGGCCGGCCATGTTGCATCAAGCCAATTTCCGAACTCCGACTGGAGTGAATGTGCATGGGTTCGTGACCGTCGACGGTCGCAAAATGTCCAAATCTCGCGGAACCTTTATCAAGGCTCGCACCTATCTGGATCATTTGGATCCAGAATATTTGCGGTACTACTTTGCAACCAAACTCTCAGCGCGGGTTGAGGATATTGACTTGTCGCTCGAGGACTTTGTCCAGAAAGTCAATTCAGATCTGGTAGGAAAACTCGTGAATATCGCAAGTCGGACGGCAGGCTTTATCAGCAAGAAATTTGCTGGACAACTGTCCTCAGAGCTTGCCAATCCTGATCTGGTTGAAGCGATTCGAGCAAAGGGCCCTGATATCCAGGAGGCTTTCGAAAATCGAGAATTCTCGAAAGCGACTCGCGAGATCATGGCGCTTGCCGATGACGTCAACGCCTGGATTGCTGAAATGGCTCCCTGGCAGCTTGCCAAAAATGAGGCCACACTTCCTGATGTGCAACCCATCTGCACCACAGCAATCAACGCCTTCCGTTTATTGGTGTTGTATCTCAAACCTGTGATGCCAACGCTCTCGGACAAAGTTCAGCACTTTTTACAAGTTGATCGTCTCGACTACGAGAGTCTCAATCACACCTTACTCGATCACCAAATTGAGGCATTCACGCCTTTGATCACACGGATTGAAATGAAGGATGTCGAAGCCATGATCCAACCTGAGGTGACAGAGATCAAAGAAACAACAGAAACTTCAACGTCAGGCGCGATTGAACCCATTGAGGCCGAGTGTACGATTGATGACTTTGCTAAGGTCGATCTACGGGTGGCAACCATTGTGTCGGCGGAAGCAGTTGAAGGTGCCGATAAACTTCTCAAACTGACACTCGATCTCGGTGGTGAACAACGGCAGGTGTTCAGTGGAATCAAAGCAGCCTATCGAGCGGAAGATTTGGTTGGACGACAAACCGTCATGATCGCCAATTTGGCGCCACGAAAAATGAAGTTCGGGTTATCCGAAGGGATGGTACTCGCGGCAGGCCCCGGTGGATCGGAGATTTATCTGTTAGAACCTGATCAGGGAGCAAACGCGGGACAACGTATTCGCTAGTGAGGGATTGATGGGACACATCAGTACAGCAGTTGTTCGAGAAGCAGGGACCTCAACGTTTTACAATGCCGTCGAAACGGAAGGTCATACCTTTGTCATGGATGAGCCGGAATCGATGGGCGGAACCAACATTGGGCCTGCACCCTTTAGTCTCATCGCAGCAGCGCTTGGGGCGTGCACCAATATGACGCTTCGTATGTATGCGGATTTGAAACAACTACCCTTGGATGAAGTGGACACTGAAGTCACACATAGTCCCTCGGCAGAAGGACACCACTTTCAACGCATCATCACACTCACCGGCGCACTGACAGATACACAAAAACAACGTCTCCTGGAGATTGCCAATAAGTGCCCCGTGCATCAATTGCTAGTGTCTGGTGCGGCGGTGACCTCGGAGCTCTCGGGAGAGGTCGCTTGACCGATTTATTGCTGATCATCGTTTCAGCAGCCTTGGTCAACAACTTTGTGTTGGTCCAATTCTTGGGTCTGTGTCCGTTCATGGGCGTCTCCTCTCGCATCGATAGCGCCCTCGGGATGTCTCTTGCAACGACATTTGTGCTAACCCTGTCATCGGTTGTCGCTTATCTCCTCCAAACGTTACTCCTGATCCCACTCGATGCCATGTGGCTCCGGACATTGGCGTTTATTGTGGCGATTGCTGTTGCAGTTCAGTTCACAGAGCTCGCAATCAAAAAGACATCGCCACTCTTGCACAGCGTACTTGGCATTTACCTCCCATTGATCACAACAAACTGTGCGGTGTTGGGTGTTGCCTTGCTCAATACCAACCGGGCACACACGTTGGCTGAAAGCGCATTTTATGGGGTCGGTGCTGCGCTCGGGTTTTCTTTGGTTCTCATTGTGTTTGCAGGGATTCGAGAACGTCTACAACTGTCAGATATCCCACAACCCTTTCAGGGCGCATCAATCGCCCTGATCACTGCAGGATTTATGGCACTGGCATTGATGGGCTTTACCGGGATGATTCGGCTGTGATCGACGTTCTTGTCACAGTGGGCTCCGGTGTCATCGGTCTAACAGTGATTGGTTTCGCAGGAGGTGCACTGCTTCAATATGCATCCAAGGCCTTCAAAGTTGAAGGAAATCCCTTAGTCGAATCGATTGATGAACTACTCCCACAAACACAGTGTGGCCAATGTGGACATCCTGGGTGCAAACCCTACGCAGAGGCCATTGCACATGGAGAATCCATCAATCGTTGCCCACCAGGTGGCCAGACCACTGTCGATCGAATTGCGTCGTTATTGGGTGTGGAATCGCTCCCTCTTGATGCCGACACAGCTGCTGCTGATCAGGATTTGGTAGCACTCATCATTGAGGAAGAATGCATTGGCTGCACCAAGTGCATTCAGGCATGCCCGGTCGATGCCATTGTCGGTGCCGCTAAACTCATGCATACGGTGATCGTCGATGATTGTACCGGTTGCGATCTCTGTATCGACCCCTGTCCAGTGGATTGCATTGACATGGTCGAACGCCCAAAAGCCCCAGACTACTGGACTCCGATCCATCCAAAAGTCATTTCAACGGATCGCTTCGGACAGATCGAGATGCAGCATGGCTGAGTATCAGATCCGACGCTGTGACCGCCATCTGACAGGCGGTATTCACCCAGAAACCCATAAACAGTTATCAACTGCCGAACCCTGCGTATTTGTTGAGACTCCGACACGATTGCTGTTCCCCATTCATTTTTCTGGAGGTGGACCCGGAGAAGCATTGGTTCGCGTTGGGGATCCCGTGGCCAAAGGGACCCCCATCATCCGATGTCAAAGTGGAATTGTGCATGTGGCATCGCGAGCGGGTACGGTTCTCGAAGTGACAGACCATGCGATGGCACATCCGTCATCAGAACGGAGTGCTTGCATCGTGATCGAACCTGATGGCTTGGATCGTCAGGATTATCTCAGTCCAATGAATTGGCCTTTTGACGCCGAGACGTTGCGAGAGCGAGCCATCGAAGCCGGCATCCTAGGCCTTGGCGGAGCCGGTTTTCCAAGCTTCAAAAAATGGTCGAACAGAACACAAACTTTGATCATTAATGCCGCAGAATGCGAACCTTATCTCACAGCTGACGACACCCTCATCCGTATTGATACGCACTCCATGATTCGGGGCGCTTGCCTGTTGTCACGAACGCTTGATATCCAGACGATTGTGATTGGCATCGAAGACAACAAACCTGAGGCATTAGAAGCCATCGAATGTGCTCTCAAAGAATCTCGGTCGGATTGTTTTTTTGACATCGTTCTACTCGACACAAAATACCCATCAGGATCAGCCAGACAATTGGTGTGGTTGACCCTCGGCATTGAAGTTCCCACCGGATCACGTTCTGTCGAAGCAGGTGTGATTGTGCACAACCCTGGAACACTTGCCGCTCTGTCTCGGGCCATCGACGGCAAACCGATCACCGATCGTATTGTCACCTTGACGGGGGAATCCTTCACTCGGCCAAAGAATGTGATCGCACCCATCGGCACACCCATTAGCCACTTAATTGCAGCGACTGACACCAACCCTCAATCTCTGCACTCGGTGATTATCGGTGGTCCAATGATGGGTTATCGAGTCACAGACTTCAGTGCAGGAATCACAAAGACGACCAATTGTCTGTTAGCGCGAGAGGTTGAAGTTCAACCAGAATCGCCCTGTATCCGCTGCGGTGCCTGTGCAACCGCTTGTCCAGTGAGGCTCCAACCACAACAAATGGTCGCCGCACTGAAAGGTGATGCACTGAACCGAGCAATCCATGAAGGCCTCGGTGACTGTATCGAATGCGCAGCCTGTAATGCCGTTTGCCCAAGCAACATCCCACTAGCCGAGTGGTTTCGCCGAGGCCGCTTTGAGATGAAAGAGCGCGCACGCGAACACCAACAGGCATCGGATGCTCGTGACCGATTCGAAGCAAGGAATACTCGTCTCGAGCGCTTGGCTCAAGAGCAAGAGGCAAAACGCGCTGCCAGAAAAGCGAAAAGCGCGGATGCGTTGAATAAAGCGCGAAAGGCGCGGGAAGAGATCTCATGATACATCGACCCGCCTATCCGCCCAGAGAGACCCGTTTGGTCATGCGATCTGTGCTGATCGCTTTGCTTCCCGGCATCGTGGCCATGAGTATCTTTTTTGGTGCTGGGGTCTTATTGAATCTAGCCACCGCCATTGTCACTGCCCTCCTGTCAGAGGCTTTGTGCCTGAAATTACGACATCGCAGCATTCAGCCGCGTTTGTCTGATTGGTCTGTCGTCCTGACCGGAGTATTGATCGCACTGTCGCTGCCACAAGCCGCCCCTTGGTGGCTCACCATTGCTGCGACTGCATCTGCTGTCATATTGGGCAAGCACCTCTACGGCGGCCTCGGCCAAAACCCTGTCAATCCTGCGATGCTCGGCTATGCACTGATACTCATCTCTGCGCCAGTGGCAATGACCACGCTTTGGATCAATCCACTGAATCCGCCCGATGTTGAAGCGGCTTGGATGGCCTTTATTGGCAATCCCAGTGATGCCTACACTGGCGCCACCACATTAGAACTTTACCAATCAGAATTTTCTGCGCTGACAGCATTAGAGGCGAAACAACATCCGCTGTTTGCCAATGCGCAACTGGGCTTCATCTATGGGTATGAGTGGGTTGCATTGGCTTATCTCATCGGTGGTTTGTGGCTCCTGTACCAACGCGTGATTTCCTGGCATACGCCAGTTGGATTACTCGCCACATTATTGATCATCTCTGCATTTTTCAGCGTTGACCCAGACACAGCCACGCCGGTGTGGGTCCATCTGATTGCCGGCGCTAGCATCTTTGCCGCGTTCTTTATCCTGACTGATCCTGTCTCTGGTGCGACTAGCCCCAAAGGACGACTCTGGTTTGCGATTGGCGTTGGCGTTCTCACTTACATCATCCGCACCTACGGCCAGTATCCTGATGCCATCGCTTTTTCAGTGCTCATGATGAATTTCGCCGCGCCTATGATTGACCACTACACCCGGCCACGAATCATGGGCCGAGAAGCCAGTATCAAAGGACCGGGAGGACAATCATGACGGTTCGTCTCACGCTCTTTGGACTGATAACGAGTCTCTTTGTTGGACTCGTTTACGTCATGACCAAACCGGTGATCATTGAAGCCAAAGAACAGGCACGGCAGGAAAAACTGTATCTGCTAGCAGCACCTCTACTCGCCAACGGGCGGATTGCAAGCCCCGTTCAGCGGGAACTTCCCGATGATGCACCAGCATCCTTCGAGCATCCGTTGTCGATCACACCGATCGTCACAGATGCCGAACAACTAGGGGTGGTTCTCCCGATCACCGCTCTTCAGGGTTACAGTGGCCCAATTCAGTTGTTACTGGCATTGGATCAACAACAGCGAATCGTTGGGGTCAGGGCCATCGAACATCGGGAAACACCCGGACTTGGCGACCGCATTGAAACGCGAAAGAGCGATTGGATGTTGGCCTTCAATGGGTTGAGATACGACGATCTGGCACCTGACGACTGGGCCGTGCAAAACGACGGAGGCCAGTTTGATAGTTTCACCGGTGCGACCATCACTCCCAGAGCCGTGGTTGATGCGTTGAAAGAGACGCTTGCCTATCTGGCTCGGCACCCTGTCATACTCGAGGCCAGCCCATGAAACTCAGCACCGTTTGGCTTGATGGATTATGGGATCGCAATCCGGGACTGATTCAACTGTTAGGACTCTGTCCTTTACTTGCGGTCTCCAACACCCTTGAAAATGCCATCGGACTTGGCCTTGCGACCTTGTTTGTGCTGGTGCTGTCGAATGCATCGATCAGCCTCATACGCACGCTAGTCGACGATGCGATTCGCTTACCCATCTTCGTCTTGGTCATTGCTGCCCTGACGACGTGTGCAGAACTTTTGGTGCAGGCACTGGATTACCAACTGTATCAATCGCTCGGGATTTTTCTGCCCTTGATTGTCACCAACTGCCTGATTCTTGGCCGCGCTGAAGCACTCGCTAAACGAGAGACTATCGTGATGAGTACCATCGATGGCCTTGCACAAGGGCTCGGATTTTTCCTTGTCTTAGTCAGCCTTGGTGCGTTACGCGAATGGATGTCGGGTACGTTGATTCTTGCAGCCTTGCCTCCTGGAGCCTTCATCGCACTTGGACTGTTGGTTGCAATACATCAGTGGATTCAAGGCAAGCTCAAACAGAAGCCAACCGAGCAATCGATGGATCAGACAAATCGCCGTGTTCGCACGACTGGGGACATTTCGTGAATCAAGCGATTCGAACAGCAATCTTCACACGACTCAGGGATCAAAACCCGAACCCCACTACAGAACTCGAGTGGACCACCCCTTTTGAACTACTCATTGCCGTGTTGCTCTCTGCTCAAGCAACTGACGTATCAGTGAATCGGGCGACCCAGAAGCTCTACCCCAAGGCCAACACACCCAATGCAATCCTGGCACTCGGGATTGACGGGGTTAAAGACTGCATTAAAACCATTGGACTGTATCATTCCAAAGCAGAAAACGTGATGAAGACCTGCGCGCTCTTGCTGGAGAAACACAACGGAGAAATCCCCACAACACGGGAGGCATTAGAGGCGTTGCCAGGTGTTGGTCGTAAAACTGCGAATGTGGTGTTAAATACTGCGTTTGGCGAACCGACGATGGCCGTGGACACGCATATCTTTCGGGTCTCAAATCGCACGCGCATCGCACCGGGGAAAGATGTCAGAGCAGTCGAGGATCGGTTAGTCCGCGTCATCCCCAAAGAGTTTCTGAAAGACGCACACCATTGGCTGATTCTGCATGGACGTTATGTGTGCAAAGCTCGGAAACCAGACTGTGCAAATTGCCTGATTTCCGATTTGTGCGAATACAAAGGCAAACCAAGCCTTTGACGATCTAGCGCAGCGAACGACCTTTTTTCGCGGCAGTTCTCAGACGCAACGCGTTCAACTTGATAAAACCCTCGGCATCTTTCTGATCATACGCACCCGCATCGTCTTCAAAGGTGGCGATTGCTTCGTCAAACAAGGATTGATCAGAGCGCCGACCGGTGACGGCTACCGAGCCCTTGTACAATTTCAGTCGGACCTCGCCATTGACGACTGCTTGAGATTCATTGATTGCCGCCTGCATCATTAAACGCTCAGGCGACCACCAATAGCCGTTGTAAACGAGATCGGCATATTTCGCGATCAAGCTGTCTTTGAAATGCGCAACTTCACGATCTAAAGTAATCGACTCGAGCGCACGGTGCGCCTTCAGCATGATCGTTCCACCCGGGGTTTCATAACATCCCCGCGACTTCATGCCGACATAACGGTTTTCAACGATATCCAATCGGCCGATACCATGGCGACCACCAATGGCATTGAGCTCAGCCAACAAAGTCGCAGGAGACATCGACTGACCGTTAATACTGACTGGATCACCGTTTTGGTAGCCAAGAATGATCTCTTCGGCTCGATCCGGTGCCGCTTCCGGAGAGACTGACCAGCGCCACATGTCTTCCTCAGGTTCCGCCCATGGGTCCTCAAGTACAGCGCCTTCATAGCTGATATGTAATAAGTTGGCATCCATCGAGTAGGGAGATTTTTTCCCGCGTTTTTGTTCGACCGGAATCTTGTGCGTGTCGCAATAGGCCAGCAGCGTTTCCCGTGAGGTCAGATCCCATTCGCGCCAGGGAGCAATGACCTGCACGGCTGGGTTCAGCGCGTAGGCGCCTAACTCAAAACGCACCTGATCGTTACCCTTCCCTGTCGCTCCGTGACTGATCGCATCAGCACCTGTTTCTTCTGCGATTTCAACCAAGCGCTTGGCAATTAATGGACGTGCAATCGAGGTTCCAAGCAAATACTCGCCTTCGTAGATGGTATTGGCGCGAAACATCGGGAAGACATAATCCGAGACGAACTCTTCACGAAGATCTTCAATGTAGATCTCTTTAACGCCCAAGGCTTCAGCCTTTGCACGAGCCGGCTCCACTTCTTCGCCTTGCCCAAGATCGGCAGTAAACGTCACCACTTCGCATTGGTAGGTTTCCTGAAGCCAACGCACAATGACGCTGGTATCCAATCCACCGGAGTACGCCAAAACGACCTTGTTAATGTCTGACATCGAATAATCCTAGCAATCGTCAAAATAAAGGCCGCAAATGATACCAGAGCAGGTGAAACTTGCAGAAGCTTTCCGTTGAAACGGATGAATGCAATTGCGTTTTCATCTACCCTAGGAGCGATTGGATAAGGATCTTTTCGTGCAACTCACTCTCACACGGCCCGATGACTGGCATCTGCACTTACGCGATGGTGCCGCATTAACCACCACTGTCCCAGATACCGCGCGGACATTCCATCGCGCCATTGTGATGCCAAACTTAAAGCCTGCGGTCGAAACCGTTGAGGCTGCCCTCAATTACCGTGAGCGGATTCTTGCAGCGGTCCCTGAAGGCATGTCATTTGACCCACTGATGACCCTCTATCTGACACCGAATGTCAGCCCAAGCATCATTCAGGAAGCGGTGGCCTCACCGTCGGTCTACGCAGTCAAACTCTATCCGCAAGGAGCTACAACGAATTCAGACGCTGGAGTTGCGAGTCTCGATGGCGTGATGACCACTCTCGAGACCATGGCTGAACTGGGTTTACCGCTACTGATTCATGGTGAAGTGACCGACCGTTCGATCGATATTTTTGATCGTGAGGCGGTATTCCTTGAGCGGACCCTCGGACCACTCATGCAGCGCCTCCCAACGCTCAAAGTCGTGCTCGAACACATCACCACCAAAAATTCAGTGGAGTTCGTCAGGGCACATCCAAAAATGGGGGCGACAATTACCGCTCACCACCTGTTATACGAGCGTAACGACATGCTGGCAGGCGGTATCCGCCCCCATCTGTACTGTTTGCCCATTCTCAAGCGAAGCCTGCATCGCGATGCGCTCCTTGAAGCAGCGACCTCTGGAGATCCTCAATTTTTCTTAGGGACTGACTCGGCCCCTCATGCTGTTGGTGACAAGGAATCAGACTGTGGTTGCGCGGGATGCTACACCGCACCTGTGGCCCTCGAATTATACGCAGAAGTGTTCGAGGCCCAAGATCGACTGGACCAACTTGAGGCCTTTGCCAGTTTCAATGGCGCTGATTTCTATGGTCTTCCGAGAAATACCGAGACCATCACGCTGACCCGGGTGGAAACGCCAGTGCCACCAACGCGACCGTTGGGTCAAAGCCAGGTTCGCCTGCTTCGAGGTGGTGAATCCATCGCTTGGAGCCTCGCATGATTGAACCGGACGTGGTCTCAGACAGTCATAATCCTGGTGAGATCAATAAACCCAAGAAGAAGACCCGTTTAGGGGAACGCTTCCGCGGATTTCTGCCAGTGGTTGTGGATTTAGAAACCGGTGGATTTAATGCCGAAACCGACGCGCTGCTCGAACTCTCCATGGTGATTCTCAATATGGATGAGGATGGAACGCTCTTCATTCACGATCAGGTGCATGCCCATATTGAACCCTTCGAAGGCGCGAATCTTGAACCAGCCGCACTCGAATTTACGGGCATTGACCCATTTCACCCACTGCGCATGGCGGAAACCGAAAAAGACGCACTCACCCGGATGTTCAAGCCGGTGCGGGATTCTATCAAACACCATGGCTGCAATCGTGCTGTCTTAGTGGGACATAACGCTCACTTCGACCTTGGATTTCTCAACCAGGCCATCAAGCGATCAGGCGTCAAGCGCGCGCCCTTCCATCCATTTTCATGCTTCGATACGGCAACGCTCGGTGGCCTCGCATTTGGCCAAACAGTGCTGGCTCGTGCCTGTGATGCTGCAGGATTGAAATTTGATCATGAAGAGGCGCACTCGGCCCGCTATGACGCAGACCTCACAGCACAGTTATTTTGTGAAATCGTGAATCGTTGGCGAGATTTGGGAGGGTGGAACCCTCACCAAGATTCAGCTGGACAGTGATTCCAAATCCAAAGAGCGAGCAGCAATGACTGCTTGCGTTCGTGAATGCACTTTTAACTTCCGAAGAATTGCAGTGACGTGGGCTTTGACCGTCGCTTCGCTCACATCCAATTCATAGGCGATCTGCTTATTCAGCAATCCCTGCATGAGCATGATCAGCACTCGGAACTGCTGTGGTGTCAGAGAAGCAATTCCCTCGGCAATCTTCGCTTCGCGATCATCGACCACAGGCGCATCCAGATTGACGTCTTCAGGAATCCAGGCATCACCCTCAAGTGCAGCCTGAACCGCTTCGACCATGGTCTCTAAGGCCACGCTCTTCGGAATAAACCCGAGAGCACCATACTCGATCGAGCGTCGGATCACGTGATGATCTTCATTCCCAGAAACCACCACCACTGGCATTTCAGGGCTTTGCCCTTTCAGATAGACCAAACTGGAGAATCCACTGGCTCCAGGCATCGTGAGATCCAGCAGCACCAAATCTGCGTCGTTGTGTTCAGAAGCCGCATCCTGTAATTCCGCCATGGTCGACACTTCAACAATATCGACTTGCTTCGCTGCTTTTGAGACAGCCTGCTTGAGTGCGGCTCGAAATAGAGGGTGATCATCCGCGATCACAATTTTACAGTGATGCATAAGGTAAATCCCTTTCCAATAGATGATTCAAAGATAACAAACTTTTGGAAGTTTGCGAAAATAACTACACTTTTGTGCGTTTTTTGTACAAAAAAAACACCCACAGAGCCTCGCCCGGTGGGTGCTTTGAGTCACATCATCGATTAACGATTCATTCGATTATCGATCAGGTCATCCACCACAGATGGATCTGCCAGTGTCGAGGTATCGCCTAACGCGCCATAATCATTGGCAGCGATCTTTCTCAGGATGCGACGCATGATTTTCCCTGAACGTGTCTTCGGCAGACTCGGTGCCCACTGAATGAAGTCAGGTGATGCAATCGGACCAATTTCAGAGCGAACGTGATTCCGAAGCTCTGCACGCAACTCTTCAGTCGGCTCTAAGCCTTCTTGAAGCGTGACATACACATAAATCCCTTCACCTTTGATGTCGTGCGGATATCCAACCACAGCAGCTTCGGCGACAGCATCATGCGCGACCATGGCTGACTCGATTTCAGCGGTTCCCATCCGGTGGCCCGACACATTTAAGACGTCATCAACACGTCCGGTAATCCAGTAGTACCCATCGTCATCGCGACGGGCGCCATCGCCCGTGAAATATCGATTCGCAAATGTTGAGAAGTAGGTTTGCTCAAAGCGCTCGTGATCGCCCCAGCAACTCCGACCAGACGATGGCCAGGAATCCAGCAGAACCAAGTTACCATCCGTCGCACCTTCCAAGATGTTTCCTTCGTTATCAACCAATGCAGGCTGGACACCGAAGAATGGGCGTGCTGCTGATCCCGGCTTGGCTGCAGTCGCCCCTGGCAGTGGAACGATCATGATTCCACCTGTTTCTGTCTGCCACCAAGTATCAACGATTGGGCACTTCCCTTGACCAATCACACGGTGGTACCACTCCCAAGCTTCTGGATTAATCGGCTCACCAACGGATCCAAGAATCCGCAATGAAGACAAATCCGAATCACCCAAGACATCTTCGCCCTTCACCATCAACGAACGAATTGCTGTTGGTGCTGTATAGAACTGATTGACTTTGTGCTTTTCAATCACGCGACCGAAACGAGACGAATCCGGATAGGTCGGAACACCCTCGAACATCAAGGTAGTTGCACCGTTCGCAAGCGGTCCATACACGATGTATGAGTGACCCGTGATCCAGCCCACATCAGCTGTACACCAATAAATATCGCCATCTTTGTAGTCAAAGACATATTGATGGGTCAGTGAGGTATACACGAGATAACCGCCGGTGGTGTGCTTTAGACCCTTTGGCTTCCCTGTGGATCCTGAGGTGTAAAGAATGAAGAGCGGATCTTCCGCATTCATCGGCTCAGGCTCACACTCTGTCGACTGATTCGCGCACACATCGTGGTACCAAACGTCTTTTGGACCCATCTCGACGTCGCCACCTGTGCACTTCACCACCACGACTGTCTCAACGCCCTGACAGGCTTCAGAAGCGACCGCTTTGTCGACATTTGTCTTCAATGCCACAGCGCGACCACCGCGACGACCTTCATCCGCTGTGATGATGACCTTCGACCCTGACTCTTCCACACGAACGCCCAAGGCGTCAGGAGAGAATCCACCAAAGACAATCGAATGCACTGCACCGATTCGCGTACAGGCCAGCATCGCAACCGCGGCTTCAGGAATCATCGGCATGTACAGCGTGACCACATCACCCTTTTTCACGCCTTGAGCACGCAA